>OOAE01000839.1_pt1 | contig 26107 bp, 22 predicted proteins | sample 1671271 | NCBI WGS metagenome assembly OOAE01 (sample SAMN06348139, study PRJEB24527) | human gut metagenome | biome: human gut; feature: ankylosing spondylitis patient; material: feces | host: Homo sapiens | place: China | collected 2015-10 | reverse complement strand
GTTGCCGATGCCGACGGTGTCGATGTGGGAGTCGATGGCGATGATCTTGTCGCCCTCGCCCATAAAGCCCATAACGTTGCCCAGGCCGTCAACTTTGACCTCGTCATAGCCAAGGCTTTCCATCTCGGCCTTGATGCAGGCGACAACCTCACCCTCCTCGCAGGACTCAGAGGGATGGGAGATCATAGCGCGCAGGAAGCGAGTCATATCAGCACGATGGGACTCAGCCGCAGCCTTGATAGCGTCGAAATCGAGTTCTTTAGCCATTGTTCATAACCTTTCAAACGAAGGAATCTACCTGTGAGGTTGCGGAGCGATACCTATTTGCTCCGCCCAGTATTAGCAAGTGGGGTATTCGCCCTCCCAGACGATGCGACGGTACTGATCAGGGTCCGTGTCGCCCTCGGTGGAGAAGCAGAGCACGGAGCTCGTCTTGTCCAGACCGATGAGCTCCTTGAGCTCGGCGTACTCGGGATCGAGCATGAGGGTCTCGACCAGGCCGGTGGTCACCGCGCCGGACTCGCCGGAGATGACGCGCGGGTCGCCCTTCTCGGGAGCGCCCAGGGTGCGCATGCCGCGAGCGGTAACCCAGTCGGGGCAGGACACGAAGGCGGTGGTGTGGTTGCGCAGGATATCCCAGCCCAAGATGTTGGGCTCGCCGCAGCACAGGCCGGCCATGATGGAGGGCATGTCGCCGTCCACGATGCGCGGGTCGCCGTCGCCGGCGGCAGCGCCCTTGTACAGGCAGGCGGCAGGCGCGCACTCGACCACGACGAAGGTGGGCGGGTTATCGGGATACAGGTTGGTGAAGTAGCCCACCACGGCGCCGGCGAGCGAGCCTACGCCAGCCTGGACAAAGACGTGCGTCGGGCGGTTGATGGCCATCTCGCGCAGCTGCTCGGCAGCCTCGGAAGCCATGGTGCCGTAGCCCTCCATGATCCAAGACGGGATCTTCTCGTAGCCTTCCCAGGCGGTGTCCTGAACGATAACGCCGCGCTCGCAAGCATCGGCCTCGGCGGCGGCCATGCGCACGCACTCGTCGTAGTTGACCTCTTCGATGGTCACCGTGGCGCCCTCGGCGGCGATGTTGTCAAAGCGGGGCTTGGTGGAACCCTTGGGCATGTGCACGACGGCCTTCTGGCCCAGCTTGTTGGCAGCCCATGCCACGCCGCGGCCATGGTTGCCGTCGGTGGCGGTAAAGAAGGTGGCCTGGCCAAAGTCCTTGGCAAGCTGATCGGAGGTCAGGTAATCAAAGGTGCACTCGGCAACGTCCTTGCCGGTCTCGTCGGCAATGTAGTTGGCCATGGCAAACGATCCGCCCAGGACCTTAAAGGCGTTGAGGCCAAAGCGGTAGCTCTCGTCCTTAACGCACAGGTTGGACAGGCCCAGGCGCGCAGCCTGACCGTCCAGGCGGGCAAGCGGAGTGACGGTATATTGAGGGAACGACTGGTGGAAGGCGCGGGCCTTCTTCACGTGGTCGAGGCTCATGATTCCCAAGTGCTTATCATCGCTCTTGGGCATCGTGTTGCCCGCCCACTGGATCTTATCGGCCATACGGTGAACTCCTTAAGTCCTCTCTTGCCGGCCCCCGCATACGCGTTTCAGCCCATTCCCATTCATGCGACTGAACTTTTATGTGGATGCCAAACAAAAAGTTTGTTAGTACTGTTCTATCACACTTTTTGATTGGCAAACCTAACAAATTGTTTGTTGCCGTAATCGGTACCTTTTCGCCGCCGAACGGTCACATAACGCAGCGACGCTTTCGTTATTTGCGAACAAGTGTGGTTTATGGCAAAGTGTGCCCAAACTAATTTTTAGGAAGGTACCCATGACCCCCGCACAGATTGAGTTTTATAAGCGCCTTGCACACGGCCTGGCGCTCCAATTTGGCCCCAACTGCGAAGTCGTCGTCCACGACCTGGAGACCGAGGACGTGGACCACTCCATCGTGGTGATCGAAAACGGCCACGTCAGCGGGCGCACACTGGGTGACGGCCCTAGCCATATTGTGTTTGAGTCCATGCACGAGGGCACCACCGACGTGCACGACCGCGAGCCGTACCTCACCAAAACCACCGATGGCAAGCTGCTCAAGTCCTCAACCATCTTTATCCGCAACGACGAGGGCAAGCCCGTCGGCATTTTGGGCATCAACTTTGACATTACGCTTATGAAGGCTTTTGAGCGTTCGCTCGACGCCTTTACCGGGACCGGCGGCACGGGCTATACCGAGCCCGAGCCCATTACCAAGAACATCGGCGACCTGCTCGAGGACCTGCTGCACGAGTGTGAGCAGTTTGTGGGCAAGCCCGCGGCACTCATGACCAAAGACGAGCGCATTCGTGCCATTGGTTACCTCGACCGTCGCGGCGCCTTCCTCATTTCCAAGTCGAGCGAGCGCGCCTGCGAGTTCTTTGGCATCTCCAAATACAGCTTCTATAGCTACCTCAATGAGGCCAAGGCGGCGGCCGGCGACAAGTAGGCAACTCGGCCGGATTGCCCCTCCCCTTTTGGGCGCGAGTTCTGGAAAGCACGAATCCAAGACCGAGCCGCTTGGGAAGTTCCATATAATCGATGTCATTAGTATTTCGAAAGGGTGGAACAGAATGGCGTTGAGCAAGGCATCATGCACCGGTCGCGGATTAATTCCGGCAATTGGTGGACATGTGCACCGCATGTTCGATGAGGGTGAAGACGACCTGTTTTCGCTGAGCCTTGACGACGTGATGGATGATCGCCCGTGGACCGCCGACGAACTCATGGGCGGCGGGGCTCGCCCGTCAAGCCCCAATCCCGCACTTGCGCCTAAGCCCGCATCTGCGCCGACTCCTGCGCAGCCGCCTGTTTCGACGCCCGCGTCTACGCCCGCACCCATTTCGGCGCCCACACCCGCTCCCCGCCCCGCAAGCGACCCGTCCGAGACGGCGGCATTTCTCGCTGCGGCGACGCGGAGCAAATCGGCCGACAGCACCGTTATGTACAGCGCCCAGCAGTTGCCCGTTCCTGCGGCACGCAAGTCTCCGGTCACAAGGCTCGATGAGCCCGTTGCCCATCAGGTTGCCTACGATTCCTGGGCTGCAGCCGATCTGGATGAGACCTCTACCGGCATGCCGGCGCTCGACGTTCCAGTTAACCCGCTTTTTGCCGCCAACACGAGCGCCGCGGACTATGAGGGCGGTGCGGCATATTCCGATTATTCCGATGGCTATGCTGGCACCGATCGCATCGAGACCGAGGATTATGGCACCGCATCGAGCGATCATCTCAACGATCCGTACGCTGCCACGCCTGCACCGGAATATGACCCGGAGGCCGCGTCCGCGCCGGCGTATACCAAAAGCACGGGCGAAGAGCGCTTCGCCGATTATTACGCCGAGGAAAAGGCGCTGCGTTTCTCGGAATTTCCGCAGGCAGTCAAGGTTGCCTTTATCGCCATTATCATTGCCCTGCTCGGCGTCATTGCGTTTGAGGGATTCCAGCTGTTCCGCGGCCCCACCCAAGCGGAGTCGGAGACCCAGCAAAAAGAGGACGATAACCAGTACCTGGACATCAACACCCTCAAGGGCGACCCCAACGACGGGGACGACGAGTAGCGAGGGTTAAGGGAGGGCCGGAAGAGCCGGCGGCATGTTACGGCTCCAAAAGCCCTGCCATAAAGATGGGCAGATACAGCACGTCACCATCGCAGTGAAGATTACATTCCGCAAGTACCAGGGCGCGATCGATTCCGTAGCCCTTCGTCGCGAGCGCGTTGTCGAGCGCCGCATGGGACTTAAAGCTCTTGCCCGACTTGACCTCGATGGCAAGGACCTCCCCATCGAGCGTCTCCTCCACAAAATCGAGCTCGCCGACTTTTTTAGACGTAAAGTAGCGCAATCTGAATCCGTGGGCTTTGAGCTCTTGGGCAACGAAGCCCTCAAACGCCGCCCCCATGTTCATGCCAAAGGCGTCTTCCGCCTCCCCATCAAAAACGCCTTGGGCGACCCTTTTGGAATACGACGACATGAGCATTCCGGTGTCCAAGTAAAACAGCTTGAACAGATTTCGTTGCTCCCCCAATAAAAGGGGTGCCACGGGCGCCGTTACGTTATACACGGGAAGCGCGACACCCGCCTCCGATAGCCAGAGAAAATGATCTGTCACCTGCGAAAAACGTTTGACACCGTTAATCGATGACAGTTTGAATCGCTTGTTTTTGGAGCCGGCCTCGCTGGGAATCAGATCATAGATATCGCGAATAACCAAGCGTAGCTCGGGCGGAGCGTACTTTGCGATGTCATCGCGATACAGGGCGTGAAGATCGCGATGGATGTTTCGAACCTCGTCGACATTGCGCGTCGCCAAGAAGGAATTGACCGCGTCGGGCATGCCCCCCACCACCACATACTGATGGAACAGATTGAGCAAGCGGTCATACAGATAGCCGGGGAGCTCCTTTTCGTCCTTTAGACAACCCCTGAGCATGTCAAACGCTCCGGCAGCAACGCCGCTTGCCCAGCAGAACTCCTCAAAGTCGAGCGGGTACATCTGGACCTGCTCGACATACCCCACCGGCAGGGAATCGATGCCCTCGAGCTCAACGCCAAGGAGCGATCCGGTAAGGATGTATCGAAAGTCGCCGCGCTGGACCAGGTATTTGATAAACGTCACTACGTTGGGGCATCGCTGCACCTCGTCGATAACCACAACGGTCTTGTTCGCAACCATCGGCTGCGTTGCAGCAATAGACATGCGCATAAGCAGGTCATCCGCGCTTTTTGCCGCCAAAAACGAATCGCGCACGGACGCGTCGGCGATAAGGTCGAACGTCACGACATTTTCGAACGATTCGCTTGCAAAGATGTTGACCAAATATGACTTTCCTACCTGTCGGGCGCCCTTGACCAAAAGAGCCTTGTTAGGCGACGAGGCAAGCCAGGATTCAAACTGTGCTTTTGCTTTTCTTTGCAGCATAAGCGTACCCCTTATTACGTGCTGTTTTAGCACTATGATACACTTTTCCGTGGTTGCTAGGTGCTCATTTCGACACTTTTTCGAGATTTTGAAGTGTGTATTACGACACTTTTCCGTACTTTTACACGGGATATTTCGACACTTTTTCGGATTTAAGCCTAACAGCAGCCGGCGAAATCAAGCGCCGTCTGCACATCATTTCGCAGGCGGCGCTTGATTTGTGTCCGCGCACGCTGATAGACTCCATCGTGCCCGCAAGGAGCGGGCGCGTTTTATCCAGAGTCGGGGTAGAGAGTTGGCTCCACGATCCCGACGCCAACCGGCCAAGAGGCACGGTGGCCCTGCCAACATCGATGAAAGGAGTCCGTATGGACAATTTCTCTGTGCGCAGCGAGCGCAACTTCCACAACCTGGCAGCCAAACCAAAACGAATGCATCTTCTAGACGAGCCGAACGGCTATGCCTCGGCCATGGTCAAGAGCGGCCTCTCCCACCAGATGCGCTTTACGGTGAAGAAGCTCGAGGAAGAGCTCTGCGCCGGCGGTAATCCGCATGTGTTGCAGATCAAACTGCTCGGAGACGACTCGCGCGAGCCGTCGAGTTGGAAGCTGTTTGCAGACGGCACGTGCGTTGCGGACGGATCCGGTGCCTTTGTCCGTGAGTGCTTCTGCGAGGGCGCCGAGGTATTTCTGGACCTGCGCCGCGACGCCGTCGAGACTGCCGAGCTGCGCCAGTGGAGCCAGAGGGAGTACGAGCTGCTGAGCGCTGCACGTGGGATCGCGGGGGTGTAAACAGGCGGAGCGCTCCTGAAGCCTTATTCCACACGATCGGGCGTACTCATCTGCAACTCGACTTGCTACCAGATGGTGTAATCACGTTCCACGTTGGTTAAGCCAGACCCCGGCCGGTCGTTGGTAAGTGAAACAACATCTCCCACCCATAGGCCTCTAAGACTGACCGTCCACTATAATCCAAGCGGTTAGCGTCTCCCAAGATCGCCATGGACACGTCTTCCAAAATGCCCTCTCAACTGTGCAGAAATAACAGCCGCCCATACGGTCGATGTGCTCCTTGCGCGTCTCGCTGACCACGCAACGATGGAAAACAGGTTCCTGGACGGATGACCCCTGAGGGGATGCATGAAATCGGCATCGAGGCCATCGTCTGTCGAACAATACCTGCCCATACCTTTAAAACATGAGAACAAGACGCCGGCGTCGGTATCGTTTTCAATTCAGTTTAAAACTGAGGAGATTCAGGAGCCAGCCGAATAAACTAAGACTCACTTAGTAATTGATAAATTTCTGACTGGGTATATAATATCTGACAGTAATAAGGATTCTTTACTATATGTGAGGCAGAAATGACTTCAACGGATGATGAACTAGTCAGCAGGCTCCAAGCTCACCTGTCAACCATTCGCAAGGCGGCGGGCTGGAGTGGCGAACGGCTTGCGAACGAACTAGGCATAACAAAGCAAACCGTCAGCAGCCTTGAGACGGGTAAAACGCAGATGACGAAGATGCACTATCTCGCCATCAGGGCGGTATTCAACAACGAAATCGCCGTCAGCGGAAACGAGGATCTGGCCAAAATAATTCAGCTATTCGTTGACCAACCAGTAGCACCCAAACTAGAGAAGATGCAAAATGCCCTTAAAGAAGGGGATGAGAAGGGGACAGAACAAGAGGCAGCTACTAAGCAGAGCGCCATAGTTGGAGCAACCGCTCTCACCGCCGCCCTAATCCCCGCTTCATCAGCATTGATTCCGGCATTGGGCTCTCTTGCATATCAACTTGCAAAATCAATCAAGAAATGAGGTGTACAGAAATTGGAGCCGGAAAACACTGATCTGCCCGCAAAGAACAAAGGCCTCGTGTGGCTCGAGCAGCACAAAGTCCAGATTGGCATCGGTGTATTTGTGGCAATCAGTTCAATCGTTAGCATTACGATTGCCGCGAAAACGGGCCATACGCCTAAATTCAAAACTATTTGCAACGACGCAGACAAAGGTGTTGCCACGATTGCTAAGGCGGCGGAAAAGACCTCCTTGCCAGTGGTCAACCTTACCGGAGTCAAGAAGACCGCAACGGGACTCGGACATGACTTGCTTCTTTCGAATCAGGCAGTTAACAAGCGTCTCGTCTCCAGCGGAATGATGACAAAAGAGCCCTGGGGTTACAAGCTCACAGAAGTCGGCAAACTCTTTGGGAAAGAAACAGTCAAAGTAACGCGCGCCGGTTATACCTTCTCAAATATCGAATGGGATGAAGCGGTTGTCCCGTTTGTTTTTACTTCCGACGAACTTGCGAGCATTAACGCCAAAAAACTCGCATTGCGCAAGTCATAGCCCAGTAGTCAAATCTGACACACCGTGCGCCCCGCGTACGCAAACGAAAAGGAGATACCATGGTCATATACAGAACTCAAGAATGGAACGGATACGGAAAGCAAAACTACTACTGGTATGAATACCGCCGTGAGGGCGACACGGTTGTCAAATACAAGTGCAATAGGCGCAAGTTCTTCGATGGGGACGAAAGCAACTGGGAAGAAAGCGAGCATGAAGAAGATTCGTGGAGCATTGACGATCCCAATATGCCCGATTGGCTGAACGGCTACCTCTAATAACTATTAACCAGCAGCCCTTGAAAGCCCCACTTCCCACAGGGAACGTGGGGCTTGATATTGCCCTCCTGTCCGAAAGCACTTCCATCTCAGCTTTCAAGCTAGGCAACCACAATGGTATGCGCCATGGCCGTCAGTTCACCAATCTCAATAAACCTGTCTTTTGTAATGCGATCGACCAATGCGCCGATTCTCTGGTCGGTCGCATCGACATCCCAAGCGATGCGCAGCCCGGGAGAGCCGCCAAAAGCAGCTGCTTACCTGATGCACAAAAGCGCAGAAACCCGCATCTCGAATATGGTGGGATGCGGGCACGGACAATCGTGTGTCCCATTCCAGGCGCGGATTCCGGGATGCGCTTTCCGTTTGAAGCTCCAACCGGAAAGCACGTCCCATTCTGAGCGCCAATTCCGGAATGCTGCTTCCGCTCCAAACAAAAGGCCCCGGCTCGCGATGGAGCTGGGGCCAAAAGCGCAGCATATGCAGTTGGTGTTGAGCGCGAACAGCTCGTCAGTAATGGCTGTCCGCGCCCTACCCTACCCGCGGTGACGAGCGCGGCTGTACGGCGTATCCACCATGGGCAGATTTGGACGCAGCTTGCCGTCAAACGCGCGATAGGCGTTCTGCACGGCGGGCGCCGTGGGGATCGTGGCGATCTCGCCGATGCCCTTGCCGCCGTATGCCACGGGCAGCAGCTCGTCCTTCTCCACGTAGATAGCGTGGATATCCGGAATCTCGGGTGCACGGAACAGTCCGAGCGTACCGTACCTTGCCTGGGGTACGCAGTCCTTAAGCGGCCAGTCCTCGGTAAGCGCATAGCCCATACCCATGAGCACGCCGCCTTCGATCTGACCCTGGATGGAGATGGGGTTGACCACCTTGCCGGAATCGTGCGCGGCATAGACCTCGCTCACGCGGCCGTCATCATCCAAAATGACCACATGCGTGGCAAAGCCGTAGCAGATGTGGCTCTTGGGGTTGGGAACGTCGGCGCCCAGCTTGTCGGTCGGCTCCAGATACACGTAGCCAAACTCGCATCCCTCAAGCGCCTTGATGGCGGTCGCGGGATCCTGAGGATGCATACCCTGGCCGGCGACGAGCTCCTGCGTGCGCAGCTGATAGGCGCGACCGTCGTCGTACTCGATCTTGACGCCGTCGCCATGCGCGCTCACCGGGGCGGTAGGCGCAGGCTTGCCGGCCTCGATGCCAACCATGGCATCGCGCAGCAGGAAGGCGGCACCGCGCACGGCCTCGCCGGTCACGACCGTCTGGCGCGAGCCAGACGTGGTGCCGGAGTCGGGAGCGTTCTCGGTGGAGCACTCGCCATTGGCAATGCAGCTCAGCGGCAGACCGCAGGCCTCGGCAACGTCCTGCAAAAAGACGGTGTTGCAGCCCTGGCCGATGTCGGACGTGGCGGCGTAGACCACGGCGCAGCCATCCTCGACGCGAATCTTGCAGCGACCGGCATCGGGCAGGCCCACGCCCACGCCGGCGTTCTTCATGGCGCAGGCAATGCCGGCGTGGCCGGGATGCGCGTAGTAGGCATCCTTGACCTCGAGCAGCGTCTCCTTAAGCGCCGTGGAGCAGTCGGCAATCTGACCGTTGGGCAGAACCTCGCCCGGCTCGATGGCGTTTCGGTAGCGAATCTCCCACGGATCCAGGCCAACCTTCTCTGCCAGCAGGTCGATCAGGCTCTCGAGCGCAAACTCGGACTGGCAAACGCCAAAGCCTCGGTACGCGCCGGCGGGCGGGTTGTTGGTGTAGTAGCCAAAGCCGCGAATGTCGGTGTTCTGGTACTTGTAGGGGCCGACGGCATGCGTACAGGCGCGCTCGAGCACCGGGCCGCACAGCGACGCGTAGGCGCCGGTGTCAAAGTTGATCTCGCAATCCAGGCCGGTAAAGTTGCCCTCGGCGTCGCAACCCAGCGTAAAGGTACCGTCCATGGCATGGCGCTTGGGATGGAAAGCGAGCGACTCGGCACGCGTGAGCTTGCACTTCACAGGACGCTGGAACTTATATGCGGCGAGCGCGGCCAGGTGCTGGACCGAAACGTCCTCCTTACCGCCAAAGCCGCCACCCACGAGCATGGTCTCGACGACCACACGCTCGGGTTCGCTATCCCAGCCAAACATGTGGGCGCACTCTTTGCGCGTATCGTAGGCACCCTGGTCGGTCGACTGCACCTTGACGCCGTTCTTGTACGGGAAGGCGACGGCGCACTCGGGCTCCAAGAAGGCATGCTCGGTAAAGGGCGTGGTAAAGCGCTGCGTCACGGTGAACGCGCTCTCTGCCAGCGCCTTGGCGGCGTCGCCGCGCGTCACGTGACGGCTCTGGCACACGTTGTCCTTGAGCTCCACCGTGTTGCCAAAGGCAAAGAAACTGTCGTGCAGGCGCGGGGCGTCGGCAGCCCTGGCCTCGACAATGTTACGCACGGGCTCCAGCGGCTCGTAATCGATCTTTACGAGCTTCTTGGCCTTCTCGAGCGTCGCCTCGTCCTCGGCAACCACCAGCACAATGGCATCGCCCACGCAGCGGGTGATATCGCCCTGGGCGATCATGACGTCCCAATCCTGGATAAGGTGGCCGACCTGGTTGACCGGCACATCCTCGGCGCGCAGGATGCCCACCACACCGGGCAGGGCCTCGGCCTTGGAGGTGTCGATGGAAAGCACACGGGCGCGCGGATACTTGGAGCGCACGGCGCTGGCATAGGTCAGGCCCGGCTGATCGAGCTCGTCGATGTCATCGGGGTACTTGCCCTCGCCGAGTACCTTCTTGCGCACGTCGATACGGAAGGCGCGCTTGCCCACGCCGTAGTCGTCGCCGCGCTCCAGGTCCTCGTCGATCTGCTTTTCGCCGCGGAGCACCGCAGCGGCCAGCGAAATGCCCTCAATAATCTTCTTGTAGCCGGTGCAGCGGCAGACGTTGCCGCGGATGGCGTACTTGATCTGCTCCTCGGTGGGCTCGGGGTCCTCGGCGATCAGCGCCGCGCCTGCCATGACCATACCGGGGATGCAAAAACCGCACTGCACGGCGCCCACGGCGCCAAAGGCGTACACAAAGGCCTCGCGCACGTCCTCGGGCAGGCCCTCGACAGTCACGATGTTGCGGCCGGCGGCAAGGGCGGTGGTCAGCACGCAGGCCTTGACGGCCGCACCGTCCACATGAATGGTGCAGGTGCCGCAAGCACCCTCGGAGCAGCCGTCCTTGGCGGAATGGATGTGCAGGTCGTCGCGCAGGTAGCGCAGCAGCGGTTTGTTTTGGGTCGTCGTGTGCTCGACGCCGTTAACGGTAAAAGTGAATTCCTGTGCCATGGTGATTCCCTTCTACACGCCGGCGGCGATGCCGGTGCGGTCGTGGATGGCGCCATGCGGGCAAACGACGGCGCACATGCCGCACGACAGGCAGTCCGCACCGTCGATGTGGGCACAGTTGTCCTCGATGCGGATAGCGCCGGCAGGGCATTTTTTGGCGCACATGCCGCAACCGATGCAGCTCGTGTCGCAAATCTTGCGGGCGATGGCGCCCTTATCGGTGTTGTTGCAGCGCACCAGGATGTTCTGGTAGCCGGGAACAAAGGCAATCACGCGCTGCGGGCACGCCATGCCGCACAGGCCACAGCCCGTGCACTTGGAGCGGTCCACGCGGGCGATGCCATCAATCAGTGCAATGGCGCCGTGGGGACAGGCCGTGACACAGGCGCCACAGCCAATGCAGCCTTCGCTGCAGCGGGCGTCGCCGCCTGCGGAGGCGCAACCGCTTCCGCAGGCAACGTAGGCCACGTTATGTTGAATGGATTTGGCCATAAGAGACTCGCCTATTTCTTAAGGAGATACGGATAGCTGTCGCGCACGGCCTTGATGGTCAGGCGGACGGCCTCGGGCAGACCGGTGTTGACGGCATCGACCGAGACGGTGCGGACCGTGCCGGCGACGCGGACCTTAAAGTGGTCCTCGTCCACGGCCAGGAAGCCCTCGTTCTCGGAGTTCTCCATGTCCTGATCGCTCCAGAACAGGGTGAGCTTGTCCTTGTAGGGACGACCCTCCTGGTAGGGGCAGAACACGGCGCAGTTGCCGCACTCGTTGCACATGCCGTCGATGTGGACGACCTGATGCTTGGCCAGGCCCGGCACCTTAATTGCCACGTTGGCGCGGTTGGGGCACACATCGCAGCAGACCTCGCACACCGAGCCGCAGCCCAGGCAGCGGGTCTTGGTGCAGTTGCGCTTGTCGCGGCACAGCGATCCCTTGCGCTCGTAGCAGGTGTCCTCGCGGCCGGCCTGCTCGTTGCAGTCGGCGTACTTGTTAAAGTCCACGCCGGCAATGGCACGGGCGACCTCGGCGGCGTCGGCGATAGCCTCGACCACGGTAGCGGGACCGCGGCGGCAGTCACCGGCAGCCCAGACGCCCTCGACGCCGGTGGAGGTGGCGGCAAGGCGGCCGCGACGGTCGTGCTCGACGCCCGCGGCGTCGTACAGGCTGGCATCGATGCCCTCGCCCACGGCGCAGATCACCGTGGTGGCGGAAAGCTCGACGGTCTCGCCCGTGGCGACGGGGCTGCGACGGCCGCTTGCATCCGGCTCGCCAAGTTCCATGACGTCGCAGGTCAGCACGGCGCCGTTGAGCGCCTTGGGCGCCAGCAGCTCGCAGAACTCAACGCCGTCGGCAAGAGCAAGATCGAGCTCTTCCTCGTCGGCGGGCATCTGCTTCTTGGTGCGGCGATACACCAGGCGCACGTTCTTCACGCCAGCAAGGCGCTTGGCCACGCGGGCCGCGTCCATGGCGGTGTTGCCGGCGCCGATGACCACGACGTCCTCGCCCAGCTCGAGCTTCTCGCCCTTCTTGGCGGCCTCGAGGAACTCCAGCACGTCGAGCTCGGCACCCTCGCCCAGGCCCGCAGAGCCGGGCATCCAGGCACCAGTGGCCACGACTACGTCGGTAAAGCCCTGGGCCTTGAGCTCGTCAATGGACTCCACGCGGGCGTTGAGCTGCACCTTGGCGCCAAAGGCCAGACAGAGCTCGGCATCGTGGGAGATATCGTCGCTCGCGATACGGAACTCGGGGATCACGTGACGGACCACGCCGCCGAGAGAGTCGCGGGCCTCGAAGATAGTGACGGGCACGCCGGCGCGCGTCAGGAAGAACGCCGTCGCCAGACCGGCCGGGCCGCCGCCGATAACGGCAACGTTGCGCTCGGCGTCGTTGGCAATGGCCTGGGCGCGCAGCTTGGGCAGCACGGCGGTCATGGCCTCGCGGGCGGCCTTGAGCTTGCTGGCGCGAATCTGGGCGCCCTCGGGCTCGTAGAATGCACGCTCGCAGGCACGGCCGCAGGGATGCGGGCAGATGGTACCGGTAATGAACGGCAGGGCGTTGCGCTCGATGATGATGTTGAGCGCGTCCTCGTAGCGGCCCTCGTCAACAGCCGCCAGATAGGCAGGGATATCCTGCTGGATGGGGCAGCTCGTACGGCACGGCGTGGTAAAGCAGTCGGAAAGCGGGCTCTTGCCAGCGACCTTGCGGTCGGGCAGCGGACGCAGCGGCTTCTTGTAGAGCGGGTTGGTGAGTGAGTCGGTCTGGATCGCGGTCACGGCCTCGAGAGAGACGCCCGCGAACGGCTTGCCGTCCAGATCGGTAAACTCGCCGGCCATCTGGCTAAAGCGCTCGTAGCCACCGGGCTTGAGCACGTCGGTCGCCAGGGTGACGGGCCAAATGCCGGCGTCATACAGGGCACGGATGTTGTAGACCGTGGCACCGCCGGAGTAGCTGATGCGCAGCTTGCCATCGAACTGCTCGGTAATGCGGCGGGCGGCCTCGATGGTCAGCGAGAACAGCGAACGGCCGGACATGTACATCTCGGTGGAAGGCAGCTCGTTCCTCGTCACGTCGACGGGGAACGTGTTGGTCAGCTTGACGCCAAACTCCAGACCGCGCTCGGCGCACAGGGCAATCAGGCGCTCGAACATGGGCACGGCATCGGCCCACTGCAGATCCTCGCGGAAGTGCGTGTCATCAAAGACGATGTAATCAAAGCCCAGCTCGTTGAGGCGCTGGCGGGCAAACTCATAGCCCAACAGCGTGGGGTTACACTTGATGTAGGTGTTAAGGCCCTTCTCGGTGATAAGGTAGGTCGCGATGCGCTCGATCTCGGCAGGCGGGCAGCCGTGCAGGGTAGACTCGGTGATGGAGTTGGAGACGCGCGCCGGGATGGACTCGACAAACGCAGCGTCGACATGCTCAAACTTGTCCAGGTTGGCGAGTGCCCATGCGCGGCACTCGTTCCAGACGTCGGAGCCGCTGGCGTCCTTCATGCCCTCGATGTAGGCGTCGACCTTGGGGCTCTTGATGCCCTCGAGGTCATAGCCCACGGACATGTTGAAGACAAAGCCGTCCGGGCTACCCAGGCCGTACTCGCGAGCGATCAGGTGGCAGGCGAACCATGCCTTCACGTACTCGGCAAAAGCCTGCGGAACCTCGAGTTCGGTCGACCACTCGCAGTTGTAGCACTCATCCTGCGCCACAATGCAGGGTTTGTTCACACACTTGGAGAGCTCCTCGCCGTCCATAACCTGGACGGTCTTGAGCTCAAAGAAGCGGGAACCAGCAACATAGGATGCCACGATGTTCTGGGCAAGCTGCGTATTGGGGCCGGCGGCCGGGCCAAACGGGGTCTCGATGCGCTCATCAAAAATGGGAAGCGCACCCTCCTGGTTGGTCGTGACCATCTTGCGCACGCCAAAGATGGCGTCCTGGGTCTTGTGCTCCTCGATGATCCAGTTCATCAGCTGCGAAAACGGGATCGGCCTCATGATGTCGCTCATAGTGAGCTCCTCTCTGTAACGCCCGGCGAGACCGCGCGGCGGGCGCAAATACGGTGTAGCGCTAGCACAGCGCCGGCGACCCCGCGGAGGTCGCCTATGCGCGCGTCGTATGCGGCGAAACATCCGGCGCGCGCGAATCTACTTGTGAATTAGTAGGTGCGACCGTTGAGCGTGCTCCAGAGCTTCTTGGACTCAGCCATGGTCCACGCGTTGATCTTGTCCTCATCAATGCCAACGAACTCGCGATCCTTGTACAGGACGCGGCCGTTGATGATGGTGGTGCGGCAGTTTTTGCCCATCATGCCAAAGAGCATGTGGCCGTCGATATTCTCCTCGCTCAGCGGCGTAAAGGGCTTGTAGTCCATAACGATGACGTCGGCGGCAGCGCCGGCCTCGAGCACACCGAGCTTGCGATCGAAGTACTTGCTCGCCATCTTGGCGTTGTTCTCGAACAGCATGGTCATGGCCTCGCACCAGCCCACGTTGGGCATGGCGGCGTTGTGGCGTTGAATGATCAGGAAGACCTTAAGGCTCTCGAGCATATCGTGGGTGTAGGCGTCGGTGCCCATGCACACGGGGATGCCGCGGCGGAAGAACTCGAGCACGGGGGCACAGCCCACGGCGTTGCCCATATTGGATTCGGGGTTGTTGACGAGCCAGGTACCGGACTCCTTGACGATATCCATCTCGGCAGGCGTCACGTGGATGCAGTGGCCCAGCATGGTATCGGGACCCAGCAGGTTGTGCTGCAGCAGGCGCTCGACGGGGCTGATGCCGCCGCGGTTGAGACGGGAGTCCCACACGTCATTCATGCCCTCGCACACATGGATGTGGAAGCCGGTCAGGCCGTTGTTGGCCTCGGCCATCTTGTCCATGGTCTCGTCCGAAAGCGTGAAGGTGGCATGCCCGCCAAACATGGCGGCGATCATGTGGTTGTCGTTATCGCGACGCTCCTTGGCGGCCCACTGGGCAAACTCGGCGTTCTCGGCAATGGCCTGGTCGCACTTTTCCTGGCCGCGGCGGTCGGAGACCTCGTAGCACAGGCACGAACGCATGCCCAACTCCTGAGCGGCGTCCTTAATGGTAAAGAGGCTCCCCGGAATCTCGCAGAAGCTCGCGTGGTGATCGAAGATCGTGGTGACGCCATCGCGGATGGAGTCAAGAATCGTGGCATAGGCGCTGGCCTTGGTGCCGTCGAGCGTCAGGTTGTCGTCGATTTTCCACCACTGCTGCTCAAGATTCTCCAGGAAGTTGGTGGGGTTGCAGCCCTTAATGGCAAGGCCGCGGGCCAGACCCGAGTAGATGTGGGTGTGGCAGTTAATGAGTCCGGGCATGATGAGGTTGCCCTGGGCGTCGACGTACTCGGCATCCGGGTACTTGACCTTGAGCTCGCACTCGGGGCCCACTTCGACGATCGTATCTCCGTCAATGGCGACCGCACCGTTTGGAATGAACGGGGTCTGAGCGTTGCGAGTAAAGACGGAACCGTTAGCGACCAGAAGCATGAATGCTCCCTTCAACATCAGGGGCGGGGTTTGACACCTCTGACATAGCGGAAGTGCGAAGCGCCGGCCTACACCGGAAACGGGCCCTCTCCCGTCAACGCTTCACCAAAGGGACGAACCCTTTGAAGTGCGGCTTGGCGCCGCATGACGTCGGCGGACGAGGCGATGCGTCCGCCGACGAATAGCACCGAATTGGTTACTTCTTGCTCTCGGGCAAGACCAGATCAACGGCAGCGTCCTTGGCAGCATCGATGTGCTGAGCCACGACCGGCGTCTGCGGAAGGATCAGGTTAAGGACAATGGCCATGATGGCGGTGGGGGTTACGGCATTGGAGCCGATGACGGTGGACACCCAGGCGGGCATACCCTCGCCGGCAAGGCAACCGCTGGCCATCCAGATACCCAGGCCAAAGACGACGGAGGTACCGACGATGGTGGTAGTGCGCTGCGTGAGGCCCTCGCGGGTGAACATGCGCACGCCGTTCATGGTGATGGTGCCAAAGACGCCGACGGTCGCGCCGCCGATGACGGGCTGCGGGATAGCGGAAAGGACGGCAGAGAGCTGCGGGAACAGACCGGCAATGGCAAAGACGGCCGCGATGATCACAAAGACCCACTTGTTGACGACCTTGTTGGAGCAGATGATGCCCACGTTCTGGCCAAGGGCGCTGGTGGGAAGACCGCCCAGCAGGCCGCCGACCATAGAAGTGAGGCCCTGGGACACGATAGCGCCGGAGAGCTCGCGCTCGGTGGGCATACGGTCGATGGAGCCCAGGCAGGCGGCGGAGACGTCACCGATAACCTGGATGGCAACCATGGGGAACACGACGGCGAGGGTAATGCAGACCTCGGGATCAAACTCGAGCGCGTAGGGCATGAGCTTGGGAAGGGCGAAGACCTGAGCGGTGGCGACGCTGGAGAAGTCGATCATGCCGAAGGGGATGGAGACGATCATGCCAACGATCATGCCAAAGAACACGGAGCCCAGCTTGAGCGTGCCCTTGCCAAAGTTGGCGAGCGCAAAGACCACGGCGAAGGTGATAAGAGCGACGCACCAGGCCTGCGGGGTGCCCCACAGCGGCGTGCCCATGCCGCCGGCCATGTACTTGACGGCCGTGGGATACAGCGAAACGCCGATGGAGAAGATGACCGTACCGGTCACGACGGGCGGGAACAGCCACTTAATCTTGCTGTAGGCCAGACCAAAGAGGACCGCGACGGCACCGCCGACAATCTCGCCGCCCAGCAGCGCACCAAAGCTAAAGCCCGAGGCACCCATGGCCTGCAGGGCCGGCAGGAACGCGAACGAGACGCCCATGACGATGGGCAGGCCGCCGCCGATGCGGCGGAAGGGAGCGAAGGCCTGAAGGGCCGTGTCGATTGCCGAAAGAATGAGCGCAACCTGAATGATGTCAGTGCTCTGCTGGCTATTAAAGCCGTAGACGCCGGCCATGATGACAGCCGGGGTGATGATACCGGCAAACGAAGCCAGTACGTGCTGAAGGGCACACGGGATCATTTCCTTAACGGGAGGCATGCCTTCACGAGTGAACAGGGCTTCAGTGCCGTTCGTAACCGTCTCCTGGGTCATTTGACCACCAATCCTCGAAATAGTTGTTTTCGCATCTAACGCTCTATTGTGACGCAGTGCGGGGTTGAGGTTGTGCCTTCGTTGCATATCGTATTAAAGATGGTTCTCATTCTCAATAATAATTTTTTGTTATCAGACTATTCTTGAGCTGAGACAATGCATTTCCGCAGGTCAGGAAAGTGTCCGGTCAAAATAACATCTAACTTTTCTTTTGGTCAACCGTTTACCGCCAAAATCATACCGCTCGTCTGTATTACGCAATGTACCTGCGAATATGCGAGTCAATAGACACCGTGTTACCATGAGAAAAAATTGTTATGAACATTTCCGATTTCACCCAAAGGAGTTGCCCGTGAACGAGACCGTACGCCGTTTTTTGCCGATGGTCGATTTCCTGGAGCAGATACTCGGTAAGAACAGCGAAATCGTGCTGCACGATTTCTCGGATCCCGACCACGCCATCGTCGATATTCGCAACGGCATCGTGAGCGGCCGCAAGGTCGGCGGTCCTGCCACCGATCTGGCGCTCAAGATCATGCACGACGCCAAGTATCGCGACCTGCCGTTTATTACGGGCTACGAGGGGCGCGGTGCCGGCGGCAAGACGTTGGAGTCCGCGACGTTCTTTATCCGCGAGGATGACGAGATCGTCGGTATGCTCTGCGTCAACACCGACCTCTCGACCGTACGCTCCATCAACGCCATGGCGCAGCAGCTCATGGCGTGCTTCGACGCAGCGCCGACGCGCACGGAGCCCGCCCCTATCGAGGTCGAAAGCCTTTCGGAGTCCACCCAGGAGCTCATCGACCGCAACATTGCCGAGTTGCTGAGCGCGCGCGGGCTGGATGTAGCGTCGCTTGGTCAGAGCGACCGCGTGGACGTCATTCGCCACCTCAACGGCAACGGGGTGTTCATGCTCAAGGGCGCCGTGGCCTGCGCTGCCACCGCGTTGGGCATCTCGGAGCCCAGCGTGTACCGCTACCTGCAAAAAGTCCGCAAGGAGGGCTAAACGTGATCCCTTGGGGACGAAGGGAAACGGATCATTTTTGTCGCATCGCTTGACAAAAGACCCTGCAGCTCGCACGCGCTGCAGGGTCTTTTTGCATGTCATGTTTAGTTGTTACCAACACCTTAGAGAGCGGCGACAACCTCGATCTCGACCAGACCGCCAGCCGGAAGGGCGGCAACCTGGAAAGCGCTGCGCGCGGGGAACGGAGCCTCGAACTTGGAGGCGTAAATCTCGTTCACGGCGGCAAAGTCGGCGATGTCGGCCAGGTAGACCGTGGTCTTGACGACATCGGCAAACGTGGCGCCGGCAGCGGTCAGCAGAGCCTCGACGTTGGCGAGGGACTGCTTGGCCTGGGCCTCGACACCCTCGGGCAGCTTGCCGGTCGCGGGATCGATGCCCAGCTGGCCGGACAGGAACACCATGTTGCCAGTCTGGATACCGGGGGAATACGGGCCGATGGCTGCGGGTGCGTTATCGGAAGACACGACGGTCTTGCTCATGTTTTTCTCCTTACAAGTAAAAGGGAACGGGAGCGCGGCGTTCACACCGGGAGGCACAGTTCGGTCTGAACACCGCGCTTGATTGGGATAGTACTCAAGGTTTCCGCGCGATGCAAGATTATTATCACGTTGCGAGAATATTTTATCGCCCAACGGTTTCCCCGGACCGCTGAACGGTTCTCATGTGGAGCAGCCAGTCCAAGCTGCTGAAGACTTTATCCCGCTTAGAGCACGGGCATCGCCTGCCGCGACGGCACCACTATACTTTTGATTATCTGAGCATTTTGAAAGGCAGGATATGACCGCAACCGCCAGTCGAACCACCAACCGCAGACCCGAGCTTTTGGCGCCCGCCGGAGGGCCCGAGCCCTTTGCCGCCGCACTCGCCGCCGGGGCAGACGCCATCTACTGCGGCATGGGCAGCTTCAACGCACGCCGCAAGGCCACCAACTTTACCGACGAGGCCTTTGAGCAGGCCTGCCGCGCCGCGCATCTGGCCGGGTCGCGCGTCTACGTCACGGTCAACATCGTCATCAAGCAGTCTGAGATGAGCGATGCGCTGCAACTCATCCATCGCTGCTCCACGCTGGGCGCCGACGCCTTTATCATCCAAGACTGGGGCCTGTTCTTTGAGGTCAAGCGCGCGATGCCCGGCATCGAGACACACATCTCGACCCAGGCGAACATCCATGACGACCGCGGAACCATCTGGTGCCGCGAGCAGGGTGCCGACCGCGTGACCCTCTCGCGCGAGCTCTCCATTGACGAGATCGCCACCATCCACGACGCCGCGCCCGATGTCGACCTCGAGGTCTTTAGCCACGGTGCCATCTGCTTTTGCTACTCGGGCCTGTGCCTGCTTTCGAGCTTTGCCATGGCGGGCCGCTCGGCCAACCGCGGCATGTGCGCCCAGCCCTGCCGCCTGCCCTACGAGCTGATCGACGAGAACGGCCGCGCGCTCTCCCCCGCCGGTCGCGAGCGCGCGCTGTGCCCGCGCGACACCAACACTTCGCAGCTTGTTCGCCGTCTGTATGACGCCGGCGCCGCATCGCTCAAGCTCGAGGGCCGCATGAAGGCGCCCGATTACGTGTACTCCATCGTCGATGTGTATCGTCATCAAATCGATGACATGCTGGCCGGGGTCGCCGTAGATAAGCACGAGGACGCCGCTCGCCAGCGCCAACTCAAGCGCTGCTTTAACCGCGACTTTACGCACGCCTATCAGGACGGCACCTCGGGCGACGAGATGATGAGCTATGAGCGTTCCAACAACCGCGGCCAGATCGTGGGCACGGTGCTGGGCAGCCGCCCGGCCAACCGCGATGTGCGCGGCCTCAAACCCGACGACCGCCGTCGCCGCGCCGCCATCGCCCGCATTGAGCTGTTTGAGCCCGTTGGCAAGGGCGACCTGCTGGAGCTTCGCCACGATAACGAGTTTGACCAGTTCCTGACCACCATTGCCGCCGATGGTGCCGCAGCCGGTGAAGTCATCGAATGTCGCGTACCCCGCAGCATGCCCGAGGGCTGCCGCGTCCGCGTGATTCGCAGTCAGCGTGCCATCGACACCGCCGGCGCCGCGCTCAAGCGCGATGTGCTGCGCCGCCGAGCTGTTGATGTATCCGTCGTGGCGCGCCTGGGCAAGCCGTTTACTGTCACGCTCACCTGCTGTGACGACCCCGCGCTCACCGCCACCGCCACGGGCTTCACCGTCGAGGCCGCCAAGACCCGCGCCGTCGAGGCGGCAGACATGGTTGAGCATGTGGGCCGCATGGGCTCCTCGCCCTTTGAGGCAGCGAGCTTTGAGGTGGCGCTCGATGAGGGCTGCGGCATGGGCTTCTCCGCCGTGCACAAGGTGCGCGCCGCCGCCTGTAAAGCATTGGAGGAGGCCATTCTTGCACCGTACGAGGAGCGCGCGAAAACGCTCGAGCTGCCGGCGATTGTCACCAGTGATTCCCGCCCCGCGCCCGAGCACTACCGCGACGAGCCGCAGATCTGCGCCACCGTCACCTCGCTCGAGGCCGCCGAGGCAGCGCGGGCGGAAGGTGCAACGCGCATCTACATGACCACCGACGCGCTCGATGCGGCCAAGCTCTCCCCCGCCGATACGTTTGAGCAGGACATCGTACCCGTGCTCGATGAGGTCTGCCGCGCCGTTGACCACGTCCGCGTTGACCCATGGGTTGTTGCCGGCGCCACGGTCGCTATTGGCAACATCTCTGAGCTTGCCCTGGCCGCCCAGGTTGGCGCCACGGCCGAGATTCGCTCTTGCCTGCCGGTGCACAACACGCCCTGCATGGAGGCGCTTGCCGAGCGCGGAGCCGGTGCGTTTTGGCTCTCGCCCGAGATCACGCTCGACGAGATTGTCTCGCTCGGCGCCGCCGCGCCCGCGGCTCTGGGCATCACTGTCTTTGGCCGCCCGCGCGTCATGACAAGCGAGCATTGCATTCTGCAGGTTGCCAACGGCTGCATCCACGATTGCGCCAACTGCCGCCTGCGTGCCTGCAAGCTCTCGCTCAAGAATATCGACGGAAAGGTCATGCCGGTGCGTACCGACATCCACGGCCGCTCACGCTTGTACGACGCCTACCTCATCGACCTCACGCCGCAAGTTCCGCAGCTGCTCGATGCCGGCGTGCGCCGCCTTATGGTCGACGGAACCTTGCTCGAGGCCGATGAGATTGGCCGTGCCGTCGCTCGCGTCCGTCGCGCTGTCGAGGCGGCTCAAGCCGGCCGCAAGCCGGCCGCCCGCCTGCGCGGCGCCACCTCGGGCTGCATGTTTGTGGGAATTAGCTAACCGAAAGGCCTACACGTGAACGAAGAACCTCAAGTCCTCTATTGCGACGCCTGGCTCATGGCCATCGACAAGCCCGCCGGCATGATCGTCCACGGCGACGGCACCGGCGAGCGCACGCTCACCGACTACGCCAGCGACCTGCTGCTGGCGATGGGCGACGGCTTTGCCGCGACCGACATGCAGCCGCTCAACCGCTTGGACCGCAACACCACCGGCGTGGTGCTGTTCTCACTCGACAAGCAGACGCAGCCCGCCTTTGACCAGATGATCATCGACCGCGCGTTCGAAAAGCACTACCTGGCGCTCGCCGAGGGCAAGATCGACTGGAACGAAAAGCTCATCGACAAGCCCATCGCCCGCGACCGTCACGACAGCCGCAAGATGCGCGTCGGCGCCAGCGGCAAGCCGTCTCAAACGCGCGTGAAGGTGCTCAAACGTCTTAAGAGCCGTCGTGGCCTGCCCACGCGCTCGTATATCGATGTCGAGTTGCTCACCGGCCGCAAGCACCAGATCCGCGTACATCTGGCCAGCGAGCGCCATCCCCTGGTGGGCGATGACCTGTACGGAACGCCGCGTCCCTGCGGCCTGATGCTCCACGCCCACAGCGTGTCCTTCACGCATCCCGTAACCGGCGAGCACATCCACATCGAAGCCCCCTGCCCCTGGGAGCCCTAAAACCTGCCAAAAAGGGACAGGTTTATTTTGGCAGGTTTTATCTGGACAAACGTCAAAACCACCACAAAGGTTCCTGCCCCTTCGCGGTGGTTTTGGCCTTAGCCCGTCCCTTGCTGTTAGACCGTGATGACGTTGTCCATTGCCCGGTACTTGGCAGGGACATCGCCTGCGGTAATAATCGTTGCGTCACGGAAGTCCGCGAACTTGACGGGCGCCACCATGCCAAATTTACTGGCGTCCGAGATTACGAAGCGCTTGGCCGTATGGCGCATCGAGATACGCTTTACTTGCGCCTCCTCGATATCGGGCGCCGTGAAGCCCTGCTCGGCGGCAATGCCGTTAGAGCCCCAAAAGCCACAGTTGAAGTTGTAGGGGCCAACGAGCGCCTCGGTCTCGGGTTTGAGCTCGCCGCCCAGCACCACGGTACGCATGCCGCGCAAAGCAAGGCGTTGAGCATGGAGCACGGAATCGGTCACATAGGTGACATCTTCAAGGTGTGGAAGATGCTCGATGAGCCTGAGCGTCGTCGAGCCCGAGTCGATGTACACAAAGCTCTCGGGCTCCACCAGCGCCGCCGCACGGGCGCAGATACGTTCCTTGTCGTCGTTATGGAGATCGCTGCGCTCATTAAGCGTTAGGTCGCGCGTCACGTGCGCGCGCTCCAGACTTGTCGCGCCTCCGTGCACCTTGGCGATACGGTGTGCTCGGTCGAGCGTCTGCAGGTCGCGCCGAATGGTAGACGCCGTCACGCCCAGGGCTTCGGCAAGCTCCGGCACGGTAACCGAGCCGGTCTGCTGAACCATCGACACGATCGCGTTGAGCCTATCTTCCGCTAGCATCGCTTACTCCTCCTCGGGGTACACGACTCCCCAGTCGGCGCGTAGCTTGGTCATCAGCTCCATAACATCAGAAGCATAATCCAGCAGCTCACGCTTAGAGTCGTCGCCGGCAACGGCCTTCTCAAGATCGGCCATCTCATAGCAAAGGGCGTAAGCCTCGGTGCCGGCGTGGACCTCCTCGCGGTGGCCGTCCGCAGTCCACACGATGGTCGCGTGATCGGCGCGCGGATACTCGTTGACCTCGATATAGCACTTATCGAAGCTAATAATCGAGCGCTTGGGTTGCTTGGAGTGGAGCGTGAGGCTCACAACACCCAGCTGCTGCTCGGCATTACGGCAGACGATGCCGCCCGCAACATCGACGCCAGTCTCGCAGGTGTTGCCTAGAGACACGACCTCGGCGGGCTGGCTCGCCATAAACAGGCGCATGACGGACAGGGCATACACACCAATATCGAGCATGGCACCGCCGGCAAGACTACGGTTGTAGAAGCGGTTAGTCAGGTCGCCGTACTCCTTGTAGCTACCAAAGTTGAGTTGAGCGAGGTTCATGCGGCCGAACTCGCCGGCATCCATGCGGCGACGCAGCTCTTGATACAAGGGCATGTGGAGCACCGTGGTAGCGTCCATAAGGACCACGTTGTGCTCGGCGGCAATGGCACGGGCCTCATCGAGTTCAGCGGAATTGAGGGTAATGGCCTTCTCGCAGAGCACGTGCTTGCCGGCTGCCAGGGCAGCGCGCAGATAGGTGATATGAGTGTTGTGCGGGGTGGTGATGTAGACGGCGTCGATGCCCGGATCGGCGTAAAGGTCCTCGACCGTGTCATAAACCTTCTCAACGCCATACTGCTCAGCAAAAGCCTGAGCCTTGGACAGCGTTCGGTTGGCAACGCCCGCGAGCTTGCGGCCGGCAAGGGCGAGAGACTGAGCCATCTGGTTGGCGATAACACCGCAACCGATCACAGCCCAACGAAGCTCGGGGGCCGTAAAGATATCGTCGGGGAACGGCTTGTCCTGGACCGAAGCGAACGCTGCTTTGGCGGCTGCCGCCGCGTCGAGCGGAGCCTGCTTGGAATCTGCCATTATGTGCCTCCTGTGTCATAGAACGCCTTGCTTTCTGACAGCTCTATATTCGCACAAACACGCGCGTCTGTGCGCGTTTGTGCGTATCTCACCGCTAAACGGTCATTATTGTCCCGAAAACGGCACATATATACGCGGTAGTGCGCAATAGAACGCAAGAGAACGCGCACAGACACGCAAGCATGCAATTTACAGAGCACGACGCGCGACCGATATTGGCTCTTAGGCGGATAAGAATCTATGCTTGATGCATCCAGTAGGTTGATCCCCGATACGTCTCAGGCCGAAGATTTGCACAGGAGATATCGGTCGAAAGGACCCTAGGAACGCCATGAAGATCGCCCTGCCCGCGAAGGACCTTCCCCAACGGCTAACCCACTCATTTAAGTCTGTCCCCAATGAGCAAGATAACTACTCAATTAAGTCTGTCCCCAATGAGTGCAATGAGTAGGGATAGAAAAAGGCCCGGGTGCCGTGGCATCCGGGCCTTTGCTAGCAACTTGATGTTGCGGGCAGCTTAGAACTTGTGGCCGCACTTCTTGCAGACGCGCAGCTTGTTCTTGCCGTCCTTCTCGTGACCGACGCGGGTAACCTTACCGCACTCGGGGCAGACGAGATTGACGTTGGAGGCGTCGATGGGAGCCTCCTGCGAAACGATGCCGCCCTGCTGGTTGGCAGCGTTGGGCTTGACGGCCTTCTTGACGACCGAAACGCCCTCGACAACGACCTTGTTCTCGGCGGGGAGAGCACGCAGGACAACGCCCTGCTTGCCGCGATCCTTACCAGAGAGAACCTGGACCTTATCGCCCTTCTTGATATACATATATCTCCCCTAACTACAGGGTCTCGGGAGCGAGCGAGACGATCTTCATGTACTTCTTGTCACGAAGCTCGCGAGCGACGGGCCCGAAGATACGGGTGCCGACGGGCGAACCATCGTTGTTGATGACAACGCAGGCGTTCTCATCAAAGCGAATGTAGGAGCCATCCTTGCGGCGGATCTCCTTAACGGTGCGAACGACGACGCAACGGACAACGTCCTTCTTCTTGACGTTGGCGCCAGGGGTAGCCTCCTGGACAGCACCGATGAACACATCGCCGATGCCTGCATAACGACGCTTGGAACCGCCAAGCACCTTGATGCAGCGAATCTTGCGAGCGCCGGAGTTGTCGGCGACGTTCAGCATGGTTTGCATCTGAATCATGGTAGATGTTCCTCCGAACTAAGAACCGAAGAGAGGTGCGCAGCCTTTATACGGCCCGTGGTATGCAAGCCAGGCATACGCACATCTTCGGAAACGTACAAGTCGTAAGAGCGACTGCTTATTTAGCGCGCTCGACGACCTCGATGAGGCGCCAACGCTTCATCTTGGACATAGGACGGGTCTCCATAACGCGGACGGTGTCGCCCACGCCAGCCGTGCACTCCTCATCGTGAGCGTGCAGCTTCTTGGAGCTGGTCATCATCTTGCCGTACTTGGGGTGACGCTTGCGCTCGGTGATGGTGACAACGATGGTCTTGGCACCGGAGACGGAGGTAACGACACCCGTACGGACCTTACGCGAGTTACGCGAATCAGTCATGTTCTCTCCTTAGGTCCTACTCGGCGACAGCGGACTTCTCCGCTGCGATCTCGCGGGCGCGCTGTGCCTTTTGCTGCGTGCTCATGCGCTCATCCTTCTGCAGCTGACGCAGTTCATCAGTCAATG
>OOAE01000785.1_pt1 | contig 27557 bp, 23 predicted proteins | sample 1671271 | NCBI WGS metagenome assembly OOAE01 (sample SAMN06348139, study PRJEB24527) | human gut metagenome | biome: human gut; feature: ankylosing spondylitis patient; material: feces | host: Homo sapiens | place: China | collected 2015-10 | reverse complement strand
ACGACTGCGGCAAGCTCATCAACCCCGCGCTTGCCGAGGCGCAGGTCCACGGCGGCATGTCCATGGCCATCGGATTTGGCATGAGCGAGCAGCTTTTATTCGATGAGAAGACGGGCCGCCCACTCAACAATAATCTTCTCGACTACAAGCTCTCGACGTTCATGGACCACCCGCATCTCGAGGCGCAGTTTATCGAAAATCCCGAGCCGACGTCGCCGTTCGGCACGAAGGCGCTCGGCGAACCGCCCGCGTGCTCGGGCGCGCCCGCCATCCGCAACGCCATCTACAACGCCACCGGCGTCGCCATCGACACCGTTCCCATCACCCCGCACGTTCTGTATGCCGAGTTCAGCAAGGCGGGGCTCATCCACGACAGCTGGAAGGAGGAGAAGTGAGCCATGTATGACATGAAAGCACTCTATGAGGCGGAAAGCGTCGAAAACGCCGTCGCCCTCCGCTTGGAGCATCCCGAGGCGCAGATCATCGCCGGCGGCAGCGACGTGCTCGTGCAGATGCGCGAGGGTAAACGCGCCGGAAAGGAGCTCATCTCGATCTACGGCCTCGACGAGCTGCGCGGCGTGAGCATCGACGAGGAGGAAAACATCCGCATCGGCTCGCTCTCGAGCTTTTCCCACATCACGCGTGACCCCATCATTCAGAAATATATCAACGTTCTCGGCGAGGCGGTCGACATGGTCGGCGGCCCGCAGATCCGAAACATCGGCACCATCGGCGGCAACACCTGCAACGGCGTGACGAGCGCGGACTCCGCCTCCACACTGCATGCGTGGGAGGCCATCGTGGAGCTGACGGGGAAGGACGGCATCCGCCGCCTGCCCATCAAAGACTTTTACATCAAGGCCGGTCAGGTCGACATCCGCGTGGAGGATGGCGAGATCCAGACCGCCATCCTCATCCCAAAGGCGAGCTACGAAAACTGCTATGGCTACTACATCAAGTACGCCATGAGAAACGCGATGGACATCGCGACGCTCGGGTGCAGCGTGAACGTGCGCCTGTCGCCCGACAAGCAGACTATTGAGCGCGCCCGCATCGCCTACGGCGTTGCCGGTCCTGTGCCGATGCGCTGCCCGAGCGCGGAGGCAGCTGCCAAGGATAAACCCTTGACACTTACGACGGCGGAACAGTTCTCACTCGCCGTGCTCAACGATATCCGCGCGCGTGACAGCTGGCGCGCCTCCAAGGCGTTCCGCGAACACATCGCGGTCGAAATGGCCAAGCGCTGCCTGATCGAGTCTATCAAACGGGCGGGAGGTGTCATCAAATGAGTCAGTACAAGCTGGTGCGATTCAACTTAAACGGCAAGGACGTTGAGAAAATGGTCGACGTGCGTGCGTCGCTGACCGATATGCTGCGAAACGATTACCATATGACGTCCGTGAAGAAGGGCTGCGAGGTCGGCGAGTGCGGCGCCTGCAACGTCATCATCGACGGCGAGGCATTCAACTCGTGCATCTACCTCGCCGTCTGGGCGGACGGCAAGCACATCCGCACGCTCGAAAGCCTGATGGGGCCCGACGGCGAGCTGAGCGACATCCAGCAGGCGTTCATTGAAGAGACCGCTGTCCAGTGCGGCTTCTGCACGCCGGGCTTCATCATGACTGCGGTCGAGATCTTGGAGACGAACCGCCTCTACACCGATGACGAGATCAGAAAGCTCCTCTCCGGCCATCTGTGCCGCTGCACGGGCTATGAAAATATTCTGCACGCGGTGAAAAAGACGATGTATCGCCGCCTCGGCCTGCCGCTTCCGGAATAAGGCCGCGCCTTTACAAAATCGAAACATGAAAAAATATTGTCTTCTTACGAAATCGGTGCTATAATCCAAATAGCACCGATTTTGTTTCAAGGCGCGAAAAAGGAGGAATCTTTATGGTCATTACGGTTGGCAGACAATACGGCAGCGGCGGACGCGAGATCGGCACGATGCTTGCCAAGCAGCTCGGCATCGCCTATTACGACGACATGCTGCTCAAGGAGGCGGCAGAGGAGAGCGGACTTTGCGAAGAGCTGTTCCGTTCCTTTGACGAACGCCCGAAGAGCTTTCTCTATTCCATCGCGATGGACCCCTATTCCTTCTCGATGAACCATGTGACGCCCAAGGGCTCCATCGAACAGCAGGTGTACCTGGCGACCTACGACACGATCAAAAAGCTCGCCGACAAGGGCCCCTGCGTCCTGATCGGCCGCTGCGCGGACTACGCGCTCAAGGATCGCGACGACGTCATCAATCTCTTCATCACGGCTCCGCTCGAAAACCGCATCAAGCGCGTTGCCGCCCGCAACGGCATCAGCGAGAACGAGGCGAAAGACCGCATCAAGAAGACGGATAAGTCCCGCGCTTCCTACTATAACTACTATTCCGCCAAGGACTGGGGCGATGCCAAGAGCTACGACCTCTGCATCGATTCGAGCCTGCTCGGCATCGATGGCACGGTCGAGCTTTTGAAGGACCTTATCCGCATCAAGGACATCAAGTAAACGAAAAATCTAAAAAAGCAGCCGTATGAAACGGCTGCTTTTTTCCGCTATTCACGGCGGTTCAACTTGACGAAAAAGGAAAGAGCGAATTTGTGAAAAAAGTTTACGCTTTCCCCCTATGCAAAAGAGCAAAAATACGCTAAAATAGTAGCTGTGAAAATTTGAACTTGTTCCTGAAAGGGGAGATTATGAGCATGGCTCAACTCAAGTATAAGCGCGTGCTGCTCAAGATCAGCGGCGAGGCGCTGGCGGGCGACAAGCACTTCGGCTTCGACTTCGACGTCGTTTCCAAGGTGTGCGACGTCATCAAAAAGTGCACGGACATGGGTGTGCAGATGGGCGTCGTCATCGGCGGCGGCAACTTCTGGCGCGGCGTGAAAAACGGCGAGGGCTACATCGAGCGCACCCGTGCCGACCACATGGGCATGCTGGCCACGGCGATGAACTGCATGGCGGTCGCCGATGTGCTCGAGCAGAAGGGCGTCGACGTGCGCGTGCAGACGGCGCTGGAGATCAAAGAAGTCGCCGAACCCTACATCCGCGCCCGCGCCATCCGGCATTTGGAAAAGGGCCGCGTAGTGCTCTTTGGCTGCGGCATCGGCTCTCCGTTCTTCTCGACCGACACGGCAGCGGTGCTGCGCGCGGCGGAGATCAATGCCGACGTGATCCTGCTCGCCAAGAACATCGACGGCGTTTACAACGCCGACCCCGCCAAGGATGCAAACGCGATCAAGTACGACGCTATCTCCTATGAGGACGTGCTGGCCCAGCACCTTGCGGTCATGGACTCCACAGCCACGTCGCTTTCGATGGACAACCACATTCCCGTGCTCGTCTTTGCGCTCAAGGACCCGGAGAACATCATCCGTGCGGTCGAGGGCGAGAAGATCGGCACCATCGTCGGCGAAAACTGAGCGACCCCGCACTTGCGGCTTTACGATAAAAATTTTTGAGGAGGTATCCCCATGAATAAGGAAGATTACAAGGTTTATTCCGACAAAATGAGAAAGAGCATCGACGCGGTGAACGCGGACTTTGCCTCTGTGCGCGCAGGCCGCGCCAACGCCTCTGTGCTCGACCGCATCAGCGTCGACTACTACGGCTCTCCCACGCCCATCCAGCAGATCGCGGCCATCGCTTCTCCCGATCCGCGCCAGCTCGTCATCACCCCGTGGGACGGCACGGCCCTCAAGCCCATCGAGCGCGCCATTCAGGAGTCTGACCTTGGCATCAACCCGCAGAACGACGGCAAGTCCATCCGCCTGAACTTCCCGCAGCTCACGGAGGAGCGCCGTAAGGAGCTCGTCAAGCAGATCCATAAGTATTCCGAGACCGGCAAGGTCGCCATCCGCAACATCCGCCGCGACGCGATGGAGGCCTTCAAGAAGAAGCAGAAGGCCAGCGAGATCACCGAGGACGACCTGAAGGTCGCCGAAAAGGACCTGCAGAAGCTGACCGACGACATGTGCAAAGAGGTCGACGCCCTTCTCGAGAAGAAAGAGAAGGAGCTCATGGCGGTCTGATATGGGGCTCTTTTCCAAAGAGAACAAGGCAGGGCAGGTTGATTTGAACAACCTGCCTTGTCATGTTGCCGTCATTATGGACGGCAACGGCCGCTGGGCGCAAAAGCGCGGCCTCCCGCGCTCGGCCGGTCACAAGGCGGGGGCGGAGACGTTTCGAAAGCTCGGCACCTACTGCAAGAACCTGGGCATCGACTATCTGACGGTCTACGCCTTTTCGACCGAAAACTGGAAGCGCCCGAAGGACGAGGTCGACGGCATCATGCACTTACTCGAGCAATATCTGCACGAGTGCATCGACACGATGGAAAAGGACGGCAACCGTCTGCGCTTTCTGGGTGATTTAAGCGTCCTGACGCCGGAACTTCGGGAACTCATCGATGAGACGAATGAGATCTCATCCCGCATCGAGGGCTTTCAGGCGAATGTCTGCCTCAACTACGGCGGACGCGACGAGATCCTGCACGCCGCCCGCGCCTTCGCGCGCGACTGCGCGGCAGGGGAGCAGGACGCGGACGCTTTGACCGAGGAGGGCTTTTCGCGCTACCTCTATTCATGCGGACTTCCCGATCCCGACCTTCTCATCCGCCCGGGCGGGGAGAAGCGCATCAGCAACTACCTTTTGTGGCAGTGCGCGTACAGTGAGTTCTACTTCTGCGACACGCTCTGGCCCGACTTTACGGAAAGAGAATTCGACAAGGCGCTCATCGCGTATCAGCATCGCGAGCGGCGCTTCGGCGGACTGAAACAGGAGAAACAGAAATGAAACAAAGATGGTTGGTGGTGATCGTTGGATTGCCGGCGCTGCTCGCCGTGCTGCTTGCCTGCCCCGCATGGGCGACGATGCTCGTCGTCTGCGGCATCGCGGGCATCGCGGCCTATGAGCTGCTGCACACGGCAGGGGAGAACGTCCCGGCGGATTTCTACTGGGGACTTGTCACATCGGTCGTCATGCAGGAGATATGGCTCTTTTGGGAAAGGGCGAGCGGTGTACACGCTCTCCCGATTTCGACTGTTACGCTCTTCCGCTGGATCCTTGTGATGGGGGCGTTTCTCTCCGCGGTTGTCTATTACGGCAAGGAAAAGCCCTTCACGTTCCACGATGTGGCGGTGACCATCGTCGGCGGCATCGTGTTCCCGGCGATGTACAGCTGCATTTTCCTGCTGCGCATGGACGAAAACTATGGCAAGCTCTATGTGCTCGCGCCGTTCTGCGTCGCCTTTGTGGGCGATGCGCTGTCGATGTACTTTGGCATGTGGTTCGGCAAGCGCAAGATGGCGCCGCACGTCAGCCCGCACAAGACCTGGGCGGGCGCGATCGGCGGGCCCATCGGCAGCGCGCTTGCGCTGGTGCTGCTCGGCCTTGTCGGCAAGGCATGGCTCGGCTACGCGCCCAATTACCTCATGCTGATCCTCGTGGGCGTGGTGGCCAACATCTTCGGCCAGCTCGGCGACCTCTCGATGTCGCTCGTCAAGCGCGAGGCCGGTATCAAGGATTACAGCCACCTCTTCCTGACGCACGGCGGCATGCTCGACCGCTTTGACTCCACGCTCTTCATCGCGCCGGTCGTATGGGCCGCGGTCTGCGGAGGCTTATTATGACAAGGAGTATTGCTTTACTCGGTTCCACCGGCTCCATCGGCCGCCAGACGCTTGAGGTGGCGCGCGAGCTGGGGCTTTCCGTCGCTGCGCTGACGGCGAATAAAAGCGTTGACCTCATCGAACAGCAGGCGCGGGAATTTTGCCCGCGTCTTGCCGTGCTTTATGACGAGGACGCGGCGCGTGAGCTCCGCGCGCGGCTTTCCGACACAAACACCCAAGTGCTCTCCGGCATGGAGGGCCTTCTGGCCGCGGCCACGGCGGACGACGCTGACACGGTCGTCACCGCCGTGATGGGCATGATCGGACTCCAGCCGACGCTCGCGGCAATCGAGAAGAAAAAGCGCATCGCGCTTGCCAACAAGGAAACGCTCGTCTGCGCGGGCGAGCTCGTCGTGGCTGCGGCGGAGCGCTGCGGCGCGGAGATCGTCCCCGTCGACAGCGAGCACAGCGCGATCTTCCAGTGCTTGCAGGGCTGCCGCGACCGCGGTGAGATCAAGCGCCTCATTCTGACCTGCTCGGGCGGGCCGTTCTACGGCCTGAGCCTGCAGGAGCTTGCGACTAAGACGAAGGCCGACGCGCTCAAGCACCCGAACTGGACAATGGGTGCGAAGATCACCATCGACTCCGCGACGCTGATGAACAAGGGCCTTGAGATCATCGAGGCCATGCGCCTCTACCGTCTGCCGCTGCGTCAGGTCGACGCGGTCATCCATCGCCAGAGCATCGTGCACTCGCTCGTCGAGTTTCACGACGGGGCGATGCTCGCCCAGCTCGGCACACCGGACATGAAGCTGCCCATCCGCTACGCGATGACGTACCCCAACAGGGCCGTTTCGCCCGCGGAGCCGCTTGACCTTCTCAAGTGCCCGCCGCTGACGTTCGCCGAGCCCGATGAAGAGGTCTTCCGCTGCCTGAAGATCGCCAAGCAGTGCGCCGCCATCGGCAATGTCTACTGCGCGGCGATGAACGGCGCGAACGAAGAGGCTGTCGCGGCATTTCTGTGCGACGAGATCGGCATCTGTGCCATCCCTGACCTCATCGAAGCGGCGCTCGATAAAACCGAGACGGTATATCAGCCGCAGCTTTCGGATATTCTGGAAGCAGACCGGCTCGCGCGCGAGGTCGTGCGCGAAAAGCTCAACTGACCAAATTTAGGAGAGACCATGGTTTATATTCTCATTGCGATCCTGATTTTCGGCGTGCTCATCGCCGTGCATGAGTTTGGCCACTTTTTGGCGGCCAAGGCCTGCGGCGTGCGCGTCAATGAATTTTCCATCGGCATGGGCCCGCAGCTCTTCCATAAGACGAAGGGGGACACCGAATACTCTCTGCGGCTCCTGCCCATCGGAGGCTACTGCGCCATGGAGGGCGAGGACGAGGATTCGGACGACGACCGCGCGCTGGGCCGCCAGGTCTGGTGGAAGAAGTTCATCATCTTCGTCGCGGGCGCGTTCATGAACTTCCTGACGGGCCTCATCATCGTCATCTGTCTGTATGCGGGTGCACAGGCATTCTACACGACGGAGATCGTCGAGCTGAACCCCGATTTCCCGCAGCAGGGAGAGGACGGCCTGATGCCCGGCGACACGATCTACGCCATCAACGGTGAGCGCATTTATTTAAAGAGCGACGTGTCGCTCATCATGGGCCTTGGCGACACGGGCACGATCGACATGACCGTCCTGCGCGACGGCAAAAAGTTCGACCGCACGCTCACCAGGCAAGTCTACACCGACGAAAACGGTAAGGAGTACGAGGCCTACGGCTTTACCTACGGCGGGATCGTCGAGGCGACGCCGCTTCTGCGCCTGCAATACAGCTGGTACCAGACGATGGACTATGTCCGCATCGTGAGACTGAGCCTGCAAATGCTGCTTTCGGGTGCGGCGGGCGTCAACGATCTGAGCGGCCCGGTCGGCATCGTCTCGACCATCACGGAGGTCGGCAAGGAGACCGAGGCCGAGGCGGGCTTCGGCGCGGCACTCGAGAGCATTCTCTACTTCGCCGCGATGATCGCGGTGAACCTCGCCGTGATGAACCTGCTGCCGCTGCCCGCGCTCGACGGCGGGCACGTGCTGTTCCTGCTCGTCAACGGCATCGCCGTGGCGCTTTTCAAAAAGGAAATTCCGTCCAAATATCTGAACGTCATCAACGGCATCGGCTTTGCGCTTTTAATGGCGCTGATGCTGTTTGTCACGTTCCACGACATTGTCAAGCTCCTGTGAGGAGGATGATCTTATGAGCAAGCAAATTATCGCAGGCGGCGTCGCTATCGGCGGCGGCGCGCCGGTCACGATCCAGTCGATGTGCAACACGCACACTGAGGATGCCAAGGCCACCATCGCGCAGATCCACGCGCTCGAAGAGGCGGGCTGCGAGATCGTGCGCGTCACGGTGCCGAATATGGAGGCCGCGCACGCGCTGAGTGAAATTAAGGAGAATATCTCCATCCCGCTCGTCGCGGACATTCATTTCGACTACCGTCTCGCCGTCGAAGCGGCGGCGCGCGGCGCGGACAAAATTCGCATCAACCCCGGCAACATCGGGGGAGATGACCGCGTCAAGGCGGTCGTAGACGCCTGCCGTGAACACAAGGTTCCCATCCGCATCGGCGTGAACGGCGGCTCGCTTGAAAAGGAGCTGCTCGCAAAATATGGCCGCGTGACGCCCGAGGCGCTCGTCGAGAGCGCGCTCAGACATGTGCGGCTGCTTGAAAAGTTCGATTTTACCGAGATCTGCATCTCGGTCAAGAGCTCTGATGTACCGCTCAACATGGCGGCCTATCGCCTTCTGCACGAAAAGGTCGACTATCCGCTCCACCTCGGCGTGACCGAGGCGGGCACGCCCACGATGGGGCTTTTGAAGTCCGCCATCGGCATCGGCGGCCTTCTGTGCGAGGGCATCGGCGACACGATGCGCGTCTCGCTCACGGCGGACCCCGTGGAAGAGGTCTACGCCGCCAAGCGCATTTTGCAGGCCTGCGGCATCCGCCGCAGCGGTGTGAACCTCGTCTCCTGCCCGACGTGCGGCCGCACGGCGTACGACATGATCCCGATCGCCGAGGAGCTAGAGCGCCGTCTTGCCGACTGCAGGAAGAATATCACGGTCGCCGTGATGGGCTGCGTCGTCAACGGGCCCGGTGAGGCCTCGGCCGCCGATATCGGCGTGGCCGGCGGTAAAGGTGAGGGCATGATTTTCCGAAAAGGAAAAATCCTTTACAAAGTGCCGCAGGAAAAGCTTGTCGACGCTTTGATGGAGGAAATCAAAAAACTCTGACCGAGCGGAAACGATACTGAGATAAGGTTGTGGCTATGGCACAAAAGATTCCTTTTTTTGAATTGTTCACCGACTTTTCGCCGGATTTTGACCTGCGCGTCCCGCTCAACGCCGCGATGGTCACGAACATGGTGCTCGAGCCGGAAAAGCGCACGATGACGCTCGACATGACCGTGCGCGCGGAGATGAACGACTCGACGCGCGAAACGGTCGAGCAGCTTCTTGCGCGCAATTACGACTTAAAGCGCGTGGACATCCACGTCAAATCAACGGCGGAGGCCTTTCCCGACATGTTGAAGAACGCTGGCCGCAAGGTGAGCGGCAGCGGCAGTGTCATCATGGGCCGCGAGATTGCAAAGGGGAGAGTGCTCCCCATCAGCGAGCTGACGCCAAAGGCCGGTCACGTCGTTGTTGAGGGCAAGGTCTTCAAGTTCGACTGCCACGAGACGCGCCGCGCCGGCGTCTGGACGATGTTGCTCGAAATGACGGACTACGAAGGCTCGCTCTTCATCCGCCGCAGCATGCCCGAGCGCGAGGCGACGGAGCTTCTCGGCAAGATCAGCGTCGGCATGTGGCTGCGCGTCAGCGGCCGCATGGAGCTCTCCTACGATGGTAAGGATATGCAGCTCAACCCGCAGGACATCATGCAGATCGACCACGCCGAGCGCACGGACACGGCGGAAGAAAAGCGCGTCGAGCTGCACTTACATACCCGTATGTCCAACATGGACGCGCTGACCGACACCGCCGCGGTCGTCAAGCGCGCGATCAAGTGGGGGATGCCCGCCATCGCCATCACGGATCACGGCGTAGCGCAGAGCTTCCCGGACGCCTGGCACACCGGCGAGGGTAAAATAAAACTCCTTTACGGCTGTGAGGGCTATTTTCTCAACAACATCGACGACCGTATCTGTGTGCACGGCCCGCAGGACGGCGATTTTTCGACTGAGATCTGCTGTTTCGACATTGAAACAACGGGTCTGAAGGTCGCGCACGATGCCATCACCGAGATCGGTGCGGTCATTCTGAAAGACGGCGAGATCGTCGACACGTTCCAAACCTTTGTCGACCCCGAGCGCCGGCTTTCGCCTGAGATCATCGGCCTGACCGGCATCACAGACGACATGCTGCGCGGCGCGCCGAAGCTGGAGGACGCGCTGCACGCGTTTTTGGCCTTTGCGGGCGGCCGCCCGCTCGCTGCGCACAATGCGGAGTTTGATATCAGCTTCATCCGCGCAGGCTGCAAAAAGTGCGGCATCCCGTTCGAGCCGACGTATCTCGACTCGCTGATTTTCGCGCAGAATCTCCTGCCCGAGCTCGGCAAGTACAAGCTCGACATCGTGGCCGACCACTTGCAGCTCCCGCAGTTCAACCACCACCGCGCGTCCGACGATGCGGTCCCGGTCGCGCAGATGCTGGCCAAGTTCTTCGTCATGCTCGAAGAGCGCGGTGTCACGCGCCTCCAGCAGATCAACGACGAGATGACGAAGCTCCGCCCGCTCGGCGTCAAGCGCAACCGTTTCCCAAAGCACATCATTCTGATCGCCAAGAACAAGGTGGGCCTCAAGAACCTCTACCAGCTCATCTCGGCGTCGAACCTCAAATACTTTAAGCGCGTGCCGATCATCCCGAAAAGCGAGCTTGTCGCGCATCGCGAGGGCTTGATCATCGGCTCTGCCTGCGAGGCGGGCGAGCTGTTCCGCGCCATCGTCGACCACAAGGACTGGAATGAGCTCAAGCGCATCGCCTCGTTCTACGACTATCTTGAAATTCAGCCGCTCGGCAATAACCGCTTCATGGTGCGCGACGGCACGGTGCGCGACGACGAAGACCTCAAGGACTTCAACCGCACTGTTGTCAAGCTTGGCGAAGAGCTCGGCAAGCCCGTCTGCGCAACGGGCGACGTCCACTTCCTCGACCCCGAAGACGAGGTTTATCGCCATATCCTGCTCGCGTCAAAGAAATTCGCCGACGCGAACGAGCCCGTCCCGCTCTACTTCCGCACGACGGACGAAATGCTCAAGGAATTTGACTACCTCGGCAAGGAGAAAGCCTACGAGGTCGTCGTGACGAACACCCGCGCCATCGCCGAGCAGGTGGAGGATATCGAGCTTTTGCCCAAGGGCAAGCTGTTCCCGCCGCGGCTTGAAAATTCGGAAGAAGACCTTAACCGCATGGTGTGGGGGAAAGCGCACGAGCTTTACGGCGACGATCTGCCGCAGCTGATCGTCGACCGGCTGAACGTCGAGCTCGGCAGCATTCTGGGCAAGTACGACGTCGTCTACATGTCGGCGCAGAAGCTCGTGCAGCGCTCGCTCGAGTGCGGCTACCTCGTCGGCTCGCGAGGGTCGGTCGGCTCGTCGCTCGTAGCGTACATGGCCGGCATTACCGAGGTCAACGCCCTGCCGCCGCACTACCGCTGCCCGAAGTGCCGCAACGTCGAGTTCCACGCGGGCGAGTATGGCTGTGGCGCGGACATGCCCGATAAAATGTGTCCCGTCTGCGGCACGAAGTATGCCAAAGACGGCTTCGACATCCCGTTTGAAACTTTCCTCGGCTACGGCGGCGGCAAGGTGCCGGATATCGACCTCAACTTCTCGGGCGAATATCAGGCGCGCGCCCACGCGCACGCGGTCGAGATGTTCGGCAAGACGCAGGTGTTCCGCGCGGGTACGATCGGTACGCTCGCGGAGAAGACGGCCTACGGCTTCGTCAAAAAATACCTCGAGGAAAACGGCATCGCCGCGGGCAACGCCGAGATCGACCGCCTGACGGCGGGCTGCGTCGGCGTGCGACGCACGACGGGCCAGCATCCCGGCGGACTCGTCGTCGTGCCGGACGACATGGATATCGAGGATTTTTGCCCCGTACAGCACCCTGCGGACGACCCCGACAGCGACACGATCACCACGCATTTCGAATATCACTGCATGGAGGACAACCTCTTAAAGCTCGATATGCTCGGCCACGATGACCCGACGATGATCCGCATGCTCGAAAATCTGACGGGCGTGAACGCCCGCGCTATCCCGCTCGACGACCCCGACACGATGTCGATCTTCATCTCGTCCAAGGTGCTCGGCTACGAGAACGACGAAGTGCTCGGCCCCACGGGCGCCGTCGCGATCCCCGAGTTTAACACCCGCTTCACGCGCCAGATGCTCGTCGACACGCAGCCCAAGGACTTCAACACGCTGCTGCGCCTTTCAGGCTTCTCCCACGGCACGGACGTGTGGCTCGGCAACGCGAAGGATCTGATCGTCAGCGGCACGGCGAGCGTTCTGGAGACCGTCGGCTGCCGTGACGATATCATGCTCTACCTCATTTCTATGGGGCTTGACCCGAAGATGAGCTTTAAGATCATGGAGGCCGTCCGAAAGGGCAAGGTCAAGGGAGGCAAGGCGGGGGACTGGCCGATGTGGGTCGAAGAGATGCGCAAGCACGACGTGCCGGAGTGGTACATCGAGTCGCTTGCGAAGATCGGTTACCTCTTCCCGAAAGCGCACGCGGTCGCATACGTTATGATGGCGTTCCGCATCGCGTGGTTCAAGGTGCACGAGCCGCTCGCGTTCTACGCGACGTTCTTCTCCATCCGCGCCAAGGCATTCGACGCCGCCGAGTGCTGCAAGGATGCCGACGCGCTGCGCCGCCGCATCCGCGAGATCGAAAACAACAAGGATGCGACCGCCGTGGAACAGGACTTGATGACGACGCTTGAAGTCTGCTACGAATTCTGCCTGCGCGGCTTCCACTTTGAGCCCATCGATATCTACCGCAGCGATGCGACGAAGTTCGTCGTCACGGAAAACGGCCTGCTGCCGCCGTTCACGTCTGTCCGCGGACTCGGCGAGACCGCAGCGCTCGACACCGTCGAGAAGCGCAAGGGGAAGGACTTTACATCGGTGGAGGAGTTTTCCCTCTGCTGCAACAAGCTGTCGCAGACGCATATCGACCAGCTGCGCGCGCTGGGCGCGTTTGCGGGATTGCCTGAAACGAGCCAGTTAACATTGTTTTAACACACTGTGTTGTATTGTTCCCTGCGTACTTGCAGGGGGGCGTTTTTCCCTGCACCGTGCAGGGGACGCGGCTAAGGGGGCCATTCCCTCACGTGAGAGAATGGCCCCCTTTTGATCCCCCAAGAGAACGCAAGGGGCTCTGCCCCTTGACCCCGACATTGCGGGATTTGGGCTTGAAGAGGTGCACGCGCTGCGCAATCGGGTGCCTGCCAGGTGTTGTTGCTATACGATTTGTCTCTGCTTCTACTACCCGCTGCCGCTCTGCCTGCGTGTCGGTAGCCTTACGCAACTGCGTCCTACTTCAGCTTTTATCAATCTTGCTTTTGCTTGCCGAGGCGGCATTGCTTCGCTCGCCGCGAGGACGGACTTGACGGTCAATTCAACTGACGGTTGAAAAATTTCTCAACTGATTCTACCGGCGATTGCTGTTGTTTTTGCTTTTTGGGCGGTATACTGTGGCCATGGCAAAAACAAATCGCCCTGCATGGGGCGAGAGAGGAGCAGTGTATGGAAAATCATGTGGCAGATCAAATTCGCTTTTACCGCCGGCAGGAGGGGCTGACGCAGGAGCAGCTGGCCGAGGCGATGGGCGTCTCCGTTGCGGCGGTGAGCAAGTGGGAACAGGGGCAGAGCCTGCCGGAGATCCCGATGCTGATGGAGCTCGCGGACTTTTTTGACCTCTCAGTCGACGCGCTCTTGGGCTATCGCCTGCGCTCGAACGACCGAAAGAGCGTCAGCGAGCGGCTGAAGGTCCTGCGCCGCGAGGACAGGTACGACGAGGGCCTTGCCGAGGCGGAAAAGGCCCTGCAAAAGTTCCCGAACACCTTTACTGTCGTCTACGAATGCGCCAAGCTCTTCGAGATGGCGGGCGGCACGCGGAAGGATAAAGCCTTGCAGCGCCGCGCGCTCGACTTACTGACGCACGCTATCCGCCTGCTGCCGCAGAACAGCGACCCGCAGGTGAGCGAAATGTCGCTCCGTCTCGATATGGCAAACGTGCTGCTCGACATGAAGGACTGGGAACGCGCGCTCGCGCTCTACAAAGAGAACAACTCCTGCGGGCTGCTCGACGACCAGATCGGCTGTCTGCTTGCGCTCGTCAAGGAGCGGCGCGAAGAGAGCGTGCCCTATCTCTCGATGGCGCTGCTGCGCGCAGTGACATCGCTCGTGCGCGTGTGCGACGGCTTTGCCAATGTGTTTGAGGCAAGGGAAGATATGACGTCGGCCATCGACATTTTGCAGTGGAAGCATTCGGTGCTCTCCGGTCTCAGGAAAGAGGGCGTGGTCAGCGAGCTCGACAAGATCAGCGCGGCCTCGCATGCGGCGCTCGCGCGGCTTTTGTATAACTGCCTCGATTTTGACGGCGCGAAAGACGAGTTGAAAGCCGCAAAAACGCTGGCCACGGCCTACGATGAAGCACCAAGCCACAGCGCGGCGAACGTCCGCTTCTATGAGGGCATTGAGACCGTAGGCATTTACAGCGACTTCAGCCGTAGCGCGATGGACGCGGCGTTCCATGCGTTTTTTGATGACGGCGGCGCGGAAGAGCATAAAACGTTTTGGGAAAGCATCACGTAAAAAAATAAGACCTACCTTGCGGCAGGTCTTATTTTTTTACGATTACAGTCCCAGTTCGACGGCACGGCGAAGTCTAACCTTGCCATCGAGCGCTTCGTCGATCGTGCGGATCAGCGCCTCGCGGTCGCGGTTGAGCGTACCGCCGAGGGGGAGGTAGTTCGACGCGTGGTTCGAGCGGAAGATGCTGCCGTCGGAGTCGATGTGCTCCAAAAAGAGGCGTGTTTCACGCATCAGCTCGGGCGGCTCCATCATCTTGAACTCGCCGCTCGCGATCCAGTCGTGCAGCGGCGTGCCCGAGTAGACGCGAAGCGTCAAAAACGCGATATAGTCGGGCTTCATGCGGGAAACGGCCTTCGCCGTGTCGATGGCGTGGGCCTGCCAGTCGCCGTTCGCGCCCGCCATGCCGTTGATGGCCGTGACGGAGGTGGCGATGCCCGCCTGCTTGCAGCGGATGGCGTTTAAGACGATCTCCTCGGCAGTAACGCCCTTGCAGAACTTTTTGAGAAGCTCCTCGTTGCCGCTCTCAAGGCCGATATACACGATGCCGAGGCCGTGCTCGCGCAGCGTACGCAGCTCGTCGTCCGTCTTGCGCATGATGGCCTTGGTCGTTGCGTAAGCCGCAACGCGCTTGCAGGTAGGGAAATGGTCGCAGATATAGTCGAGAACGGTCAGAAGGTAATCCATCGGCAGGATCAGCGCGTCGCCGTCGGCTAAAAAGATCTTCTCGATATAGCGCCCGTAGGCGCGTGCCTCGTCGAGGTCGGAGAGCACCTGCTCAATGGGGTTGATGGAGAACTTTTTGTCCTTGTACATCGTGCAGAACGCACATTTGTTGTGGCTGCACCCGAGCGTGCACTGCACGATGAGGCTGCGCGCCTCGCTGGGGGGACGGTAAACGGCTCCCGAATAATGCATCAGGGTTCCTCCTTACAAAATCAGCCGAGTTTGGCCTGGCACTTGTCCATGAAGCGATCCACGGTGATGACGGCGCGCTGGTGCGTGCCCTCGCCGATGAGGCCGGCGGTGTCGGTCGCGGTGGCCTTGAAGTCGACCATCTTGCCGTTTGCGGAAATATCCGTGACCTCGACGGTAACGGTGATCTCCATGCCAACGGGCGAGGGGGAAACGTGCGCCATGTCGACCTTCGTGCCGACGGTGCTCTTGCCCTCGGGCAGCTCCTGCTGGAGATAGGTGAAGGCGGCGTTTTCGACCATCGCGACGAGATACGGCGTGCCAAACACCGGCAGACCGCCGCTGCCGAGCGCGGCAGCGGTCATGTCTTCCGTGACAACTTTCTTGACGGTAAAAGTATCTCCGATTTTCATCTTAAAAAACTCCTTTACGATATTATTTGGCAGCTTTGACCTTGATCCAGAGCTTGCTCAGCTCGCGCATGAGAGTCTGATTGTCGTGGAACATCTCGTCCTTGTCGTAGCCGCTGCGGGGAAGGTAGGCGGCATTGTCCGCGTAGAGATCCTCGGACGAGGTCATCTCTTCAAACACTTCCGCGTTGGGAGAAGTATAACCCACCGTTTCAGTGTTGTCAAACGCGGCTTCATAGGTGAGCATGTAGTTGATGAACTCGTGGGCGAGCTTCGGGTTCTCGGCGTTTGCGGGAATAACCATCGCATCGCACCAGATGTTCGTGCCCTGGGAGGGCATATAGAAGCTCATGTCTTCGTTTTCATCAAGCACCACGGCTGCGTCGCCGGAGTAGACGACGGCGATGTCCTTATAGCCGTTCATCATGCCGTCGATGACCTCGTCGGTCACGTAGACGGGGGACATGGTGTTGTTCATCTGCAGGAGCCACTCATAGGCGTCGTTAATCTCGTTGGGGTCCTCGGTGTTCATCGAGTAGCCCAGCGCCTTGAACGCCATCATGAACGAGTCGCGCTCGGAATCGTAGATGTAGATGTGACCGGCGTAGTCGGTGTTGCGCAGGACCTCCCAGCCCTCGCTCTCGATGACGGCAGGGTCGACGTTCTCGTGGTTGTAGACGAGACCGACGCTGCCCCAGAAGTAGGGGATGGAGTACGTGTTGTCCGGGTCGTAGCTCATACCGAGCACGGCATCAGACATGTTCTCCATGTTGGGGATCATGCTCTTGTCAAGCGGCTGGAGGAAGTCCTCGTTCATCAGGCGTTCGATCATGTAGTCGGACGGAATGATGACATCGTAGCGGTCGCCGGCCATGAGCTTGGTGTACATCATCTCGTTGGAGTCGAAGTTCTCGACGATGACGCGCACGCCGTACTGCTTTTCAAAGTCGGAGATGACGTTCTCGCCGAGGTACTCGCCGGGGAGATAGAGCTTCAAAACGTTGCTGCCGTACTTCTCGACAGCCGCGGCGCTCTTGTGCTGCTGGGAAAGTCTCGCGCCCACGGTGCCGCCGACAACGGCCAGCACCAGCACGGCGGCAACAGCCGCCATGGCCTTGCGGCTCACGGCGCGGGAGGACTTGCCGTCCTTTTCGCGCTTTTCGCGCACGATCGGCACGATGTTCACGACGCCGAGCACCAGCGTAATGAGAAGAATCACAATGGTAGAAAGGGCGTTGATGGACGGGTTCACGCGCTTGGACATCGTGTAGACCAAAATCGAAATGTTGTTGACGCCGTTGCCCGTTGTGAAGTACGAGATGACGAAGTCGTCAAAGCTCATCGTGAACGCAATGAGCGCGCCGGAGACGATACCCGGCTTGATCTGCGGCACAATGACTTTCGCGAGCGCCTGGAACGGCGTTGCGCCAAGGTCCATCGCTGCGTCGATCAGGTTAGGGTCGAGCGAGCGGAGCTTCGGCGTAACGGAGAGCATCACGTAGGGGATACAGAACATGATATGCGCGATGAGCAGCGTGCCGAAGCCTTTTTTGACCGTGAGGACGCTGAAAAACATCAGAAGTGAGATGGCCGTGACGATATCGGGGTTCATCACGGGCAGGTCGTTGATGCGCTCGACCATCTTCTGCACAACCTTGCGGGATTTAGAAAGGCCGATGGCCGTGATCGTGCCGACGACTGTCGCGACGACCGTCGCGATGATGGCGATGATGACCGTGTAGAGCACAGCCTCCATCATCGTCGAATCGGCGAACATCTTTTCATACCAGCGGAGCGAGAAGCCGCCGAACTTCGTCAGCGAGCGGGAATCGTTGAACGAAAAGATAATGATATAGAGGATGGGGAGGTAGAAGAAGAGCATCGTGAGCGTCAGGATGATCTTCGAGCCGACAGAGGTTTTCTTTTTCATGCGCTTCTCACTCCTTTCCCTGCGAGGCGACCTGAACGTCCGCCTTGCGCGTCAGCCACATCGAGATCATGATGATGACCGCCATGATGAGCGAGATGGCCGAGCCGAAGTTCCAGTCGCCAGTGGTGAGGAACTGCGTTTCAATGATGTTGCCGACGAGGACGTACTGTCCGCCGCCGAGAAGCTTCGGAATGAAGAAGCTCGACACCGCGGGCAGGAACACGAGCGTGATGCCGGAGATCACGCCGGGAAGCGAGAGCGGCAGCGTCACGCGCAGGAATGCCTGCACCGGCGTTGCACCGAGGTCGTTGGCGGCTTCCAAAAGGCTCTTGTCCATCTTGGCAAGGGACGTGTGGATCTGCAGGATCATAAAGGGAATGAAGTTATAGACCATGCCAAGGATGACGGCAAAGCTCGTGTGGATTATCGACACGGGGCCGATGCCGAACCACGAAAGGATCGTGTTGAAGATGCCCTCGTCCTGCAAAATGCCCATCCAAGCATAGGTGCGCACCAGCATGTTGACCCAGGTCGGCATGGTGATGAGCAGAATCAAGATCGTGTTGCTGCGGCCGCCGCGCTGCGCGATGACGTAGGCGATGGGGTAGCCGAGCACGACGCAGATGAGCGTTGTGATGAGCGCGATATAGAGCGAGCGCAGCAACACATCCATAAAGACCTTGTCCGTGACGAAGCGGGCAAAGTTCTCAAAGGTGAACTGGAATGTCAGCACCGAGTTGCCGGAGGTCGTGAAGGCATAGAGCACGATCAGAAGCATCGGCACCACGATGATCGCGATGATCCACGCGATATACGGGTAAGTCATGGAACGAAAGCGCTTCACCACTGGCCCTCCTTCTTCATCACGTGGATGTCCTCGGGACGGAAGACAAGGCCGACCTGCTCGCCCTCTTCAAAGGCGTGGGTGGTGGAGACCTTGTACTCATAGCCCTCGGTGGAGAAGGTCACATCGTAAACGCCCGGGGTGATGGTCTCGGGGTCGAAGTCGTACTTGACATCCGTGATCTCGACCTGCTCGCCGTCTTCGAGGGACCACGCCGACGCGCTGGCCCAGGTCTCAAGGTCGGTGTCGAGCGCGATGCTCTCCTGAATGTCCTCGACCTTTTTGAAGAAGTTCATCGCGTAAATTTCTTCCTGATAGACCTTGCTCTCGACGCGGTTCTGCGCTACGACGAGCACCTTGACGGTGATAGACGTATCATTCGCGGTGGCAAAGGTCACGGTGTAGTTGCCGGTCTCGGGCTTGATGTCGTATTCGACGGTCTTGATGGAGATGGGCTCCTCGGTCTCGGCGTCCCACGCCTCGGCAGAGGCGAGGGCGACGACCTTGGCGTCGTCGAGCTCTTCGACGTCCTCCACGTCCAGAAGGAAGGCGTTCGCACTGATCTTCTCGCCCTTTTCCTCGTTGTAGACAGGGCGGTCCTGCGAGACCTGCATCTTCACGGTGATGGACGTACCGACGCGCGTTTCGACCACGGTTTCATAGTGCATGCCCTTGAAAAGCTGAGACTTGACCGTGCCCTTGAGCATACCCTCGGCACGCGGGACAATGTCGAGGTGCTCGGGGCGGATGACGACGTCGACCTTTTCGTTCTTATTGTAGCCGCGGGCACGGCAGGCGTACTTCTTGTCCTCGAACATGACGAGGTCGTCCTCAAGCATGACGCCGTCGATGATGTTCGTCTCGCCGATGAACTTGGCGACGAATTCGTTGACGGGGGTGCGGTAGATTTCGGTCGGCGTACCGATCTGCTGAATTTCACCCGCATTCATGACGACGATCTTGTCGGACATCGTCAGCGCCTCTTCCTGATCGTGCGTGACGAAGATGAACGTGATGCCGACCTCCTGCTGGATGTATTTGAGCTCCTGCTGCATCTCCTTGCGGAGCTTTAAGTCGAGCGCGCCGAGCGGCTCGTCGAGCAGCAGCACGCTTGGCTCGTTAACGAGCGCGCGGGCGATGGCGATGCGCTGCTGCTGGCCGCCGGAGAGCTCGGTCACGTTGCGGTGGGCATAGTCCTCAAGGCTAACAAGGCGCAGCATACGCATGACTTTCTGCTCGATGACGTCCTTCGGCTCCTTTTTGAGCGTCAAGCCAAAGGCGATGTTGTCGTACACGTCCATGTGGGGGAAGAGGGCATACTTCTGGAAGACGGTGTTGATCTCGCGCTTGTAGGGCGGGACGCTGACGATGTCCTCACCGTCGAAGAGCACCTTGCCCTCGCTCGGCTGCAAAAAGCCGCCGAGGATGCGCAGCAGTGTCGTCTTGCCGCAGCCAGAGGGGCCAAGCAGCGTGACGAACTCATTTTCGTAAATGTCAAGAGAGACGCCCTTGAGAACGACCTGTCCGTCCTCAAAGCTCTTGACGATGTTCTTGAATTGAATGATCTTTTTCTTTTCTTCGGCCATTTCCGATATCCTCACAATTTTATAGAATAGTAGTTAAAAAAGCGGGGGCGTGCAGACCCAGAGGATGCGCGCGGTGGTTTTGCGTTCATTTTTGAGGTAGTGGAACGTTCTGCCGTGGAGATAGAACGTTTCGCCGCAGCACACGACGCTGCGTTCGCCGTCGCACTCTAAAATGACGCTGCCGTCAAGCACGTAGCCGAACTCCTCGCCGTTGTGCGGCTCGATCTCGAACGATTCGCCGCCGGCGGGAAGTTCCAATAAAATGGGCTCCATCTGGTTTTTCTGCGTGTTGGGAACGATCCAGTTGACGGTGCAGTTCTCGCGCTCGTCGACGAAAAAGTCTTCGGAGCGGAAGACAAACTGGTCGTTTTTATCCTCCTGAAAGAATTCCGAGAGGTTGGTGCCGAGGGCCTCGAGGATATCGCTGAGCGAGTCGATCGAGGGGGAGGTGAGGTCGCGCTCTAACTGGGACAAGAACCCCTTCGTGAGCTCGCTTCGGCTGGCAAGCTCCTCCAGAGTCAGTCCCTGTCGCGTTCGCAGCTGCTTGATCTTATTGCCAATGTCCATACACACGCCTCCTCGTTCGATATACTAAACTTTTGGTCAGTTTTTGCTAAACCGAGACTATTATACACAGCGCGTGCAAAATTGCAAGAGTATATTTAACAAAAAGTTCAATATTTTGAACTTTTGAAAAATAAAACAGCGAAGAGCCGATTGCAGCTCTCCGCTTGTGGGATTTAACCAAAGTACTTCTTTTGAAATGGGACCTCATCCACCTGAAATTCCCGCCCGCGCAGGTATTCGAGAATGCCCGCGTCGGTGGGGAAGTCGAAGCGCAGGCGATAGGAGTAGAGCGCCTGCTGCGTTTCGCCGTATTTGCGGTTCACACTGCCGACGCCGTATTTGCCGTCGCCGAGCAGGGGATGGCCGAGGTCGGCCATGCTCGCGCGAATCTGATGCGTACGGCCCGTGAGCAGCTCGACCTCCAGAAGCGACAGCTCGCCGCGCGTCTGGAGCGTTTGGTATAAGGTGATCGCGCTGCGGCCGTCCGGCACGGGGCGGTGGTAAACGCGGACGGTGTTGCTCTTCTCGTCCTTGCGCAGAAAGCACTCGATGCGGCCCTTCGGCGGCTCGACGCGGCCGAGGGCGATACATAAATAGTATTTGGCGATCTCGCGGTCGCGAATCTTGTCGTTCAGGATGCGCAGCGCTTCAGCGTTTTTCGCCGCAACGACAATGCCACCAGTGTTGCGGTCGATGCGGTTGCAGAGGGCGGGGGTGAAGGCGTTCTCCTCGCGCGGCCGCCACTCGCGCTTTTGATAGAGGTAGGCGAGCATGTGGTTGACGAGCGTATTGACTTTCTCGTGCTCGTCGGCGTGGGCAAGCATTCCCGCGGGCTTGTCGAGCAGCATGATGTTCTCGTCCTCGTAGACGATCTTGAGCCGCGGCGTCGTGATCGTGAGGTAGACGTTTTCCTCGCTCGGCGACTCGAAAAACTCATCGTTGATGTAGCACTGTAAAATATCGCCCGCGACGAGCTTCTGGTCGCGCTGGGCGCGCGCGCCGTTGACCTTGATGCGCTTTAGGCGAATGTACTTCTGCGCGAGCGACGCGGGGAGCAGGGGGACGGCCTTGCCGAGAAAGCGGTCAAGCCGCTGATTTTCGTCATTTTTTCCGATGTGAAACTCCCGCATGGGCGGCACCTCCGCTTGCGCAGCGCGCGATTTTCTGCTATTGTACGATAGCGGGCAAAAAAAGTAAAGAAATCCTGTCAAAATTTTTGCCGCAACCGTGAAAAAAGTATTTGACAATCGAGAAAACGTCCTCTATAATATCACTCGTGTCATTGCGAGGTGTAGCATGGTTTTAGATGTAAAACGTATCATTAACACCCCCGGAGGCAGAATTCCCTTTGACTTTACAGAGGACTTTTCTGATGTGGACTTCGGCGGCGTGTGTCCTGCGGTTCGGCCGGTCTCAGTGGTAGGGCAGGCAGAGAACATTGCGGGGATGCTGCGGTTGCAGTTTGACCTGACTACAACGCTTTCCGCCGTGTGCGATCGCTGCGGAGCGCCGTTTGATCTTCCGTACAAGGTCCCGTTTGAGTGTCTGCTCGCTGAGGAGCTGGAGGAAGACGACAACGACGATATCCTGCTGCTGGACAACGGAACCGTTGATCTCAGCGAGTTGGCGCGGGAGACGTTCATCCTCAATATGCCAAGCAAGACCCTTTGCCGCGAGGATTGCAGGGGCTTGTGTTCCGGCTGCGGCGTCAACCTCAACTATGAGAAGTGCCGCTGCAAAAAGGAAGTCGACCCCAGGTTAGCAGCCCTCGCAAAGCTTTTGGAACAATAAATTCGCTGTTCATTCAGCTTAACTTTAAGGAGGTGTCAACATGGCAGTCCCCAAGGGGAAAGTATCCCGTCAGAGACGTGATAAGAGACGTTCTTCTCACTGGAAGCTCACCGCTCCCGCGCTTGTCGCGTGCCCGAAGTGCGGCGCTCTGCACCAGCCTCACAGAATGTGCCCGGAATGCGGTACCTACAACGGCCGTCAGGTCAAGGTCATCGAGTCCAAGGTCGCAGCCGAATAATTGATTCGGAACGAAAATCGTTAAGAAAAGCTGAGTGGAACTCCACTCAGCTTTTTCTTATGCCGCAAGTGAAGGTTAGCCTTGCGTAACCTCGAAAATTCGGTTATACTGTATTTGTAATATTTTGCTTTGCGATAAAGAGCGGTGCGATCGCGCGCCGCTTTGGAATAAAGGAGGCAGAGAGATGAAACCTTTGGTTGCGATCGTTGGACGGCCGAACGTCGGCAAGTCCATGCTGTTTAATAAGCTCATCGGCCAGCGGCTCTCCATCGTCGAGGATACGCCGGGCGTCACGCGCGACCGCATCTACGGCGAGAGCGAGTGGTGCGGCCGCAAATTCCGTCTGGTGGACACCGGCGGTATCGAACCGCGCACGGACGATCAGATCTTGTCGTTCATGCGCGAGCAGGCGGAGATCGCCATTCAGCACGCGGACGTCATCATTTTCCTGACGGATGTGAAGACCGGCCTGACGGCTTCCGATCAGGAGGTCGCGAATATGCTGCTGCGATCCCGCAAGCCCATCGTGCTGGCAGTGAACAAGATGGACTCCACGGGCCGTATCGATCCCGACTTCTACGAGTTCTATAACCTCGGTCTCGGCGATCCCATCGCCGTTTCCGCCGTGCATGGCCACGGCACGGGCGACCTGCTCGACGCGTGCTTACAGTATTTCCCGCCCGAGGATGACGAGGAAGAGGATGAGGACGTCATCAAGGTCGCCATCATCGGAAAACCCAACGTCGGCAAGTCGTCGCTGACGAACCGCATTCTCGGCACCGAGCGCATGATCGTCAGCAATGTTGCGGGCACGACGCGCGACGCCATCGACTCGTACTTTGAAAACGAGCAGGGCAAGTATGTCTTCATCGACACCGCCGGCATGCGCAAAAAGTCGAAGGTCGACGACGTGATCGAGCGCTACAGCGTGCTGCGCGCCACGATGGCCATCGACCGCGCGGACGTGTGCCTCATCATGATCGACGCGCAGGAGGGCGTGACCGAGCAGGATACGAAGGTCGCGGGCCTCGCGCACGAGGCAGGCAAGGCCTGCATCATCGTCGTGAACAAGTGGGATCTTGTCGAAAAGGACGGCAAGACCATGGACAAAATGAGCGACGACATCCGCCGCGACCTCTCCTACATGACCTATGCGCCGATCCTCTTCATCTCGGCGGCGACGGGCCAGCGCGTGCCGCGCCTTTTTGAGATGATCAACTACGTGCACAACCAGTCCTGCATGCGCATTTCGACCGGCATGCTCAACAACATTCTGGCCGACGCGCAGACGCGCGTGCAGCCGCCGACGGACCGTGGCCGCAGACTGAAGATCTATTACATGACGCAGGTCGGCGTCTGCCCGCCGCACTTTGTCGTGTTCTGCAACGAGCGCAAGCTCTTCCATTTCTCCTACCAGCGCTACCTTGAAAACTGCATCCGCAACGTCTTCGGACTGGAGGGTACGCCAGTCATCATGTCTATTCGCGAGAAGGGGGATAAGGAAGACTGATGGGAATTTATCCTGATGAGGTCACTACGTTCGCAGCAGTAGTGCTGTATGGCGCACCGGTCGCCGTTGCGGTGCTGTCGTATCTTTTGGGTTGCATCAACGGCGCGATCGCAACGTCGCACATTTTCTACCATGACGACGTGCGCCGCCATGGCAGCGGCAACGCGGGGCTGACGAATTTCTACCGCAACTACGGCGCGAGATGCGCGCCCATGGTCATCGCGTTCGACATGCTCAAGGCCGTCGGCGCGGTGCTGCTGGGCAATTATTTCCTGGGCTATCTTCTCGGCTGGGGCGCCGCAGGCAAGTATTTCGGCGCACTGTTCTGCGTCATCGGCCATATGTTTCCGGTGTTTTACGGCTTCAAGGGCGGCAAGGGCATTTTGTGCAGCGGCACGCTGCTGCTGCTTCTCGACTGGCGCATCGCGCTCGTCGGCTGGGGCGCGTTCGTCGTGCTGTGGCTCACGACGCGCTATGTGTCGCTCGGCTCGGTCGCCGCGGCGGTCAGCCTGCCGTTTACCACGTATTTCGTGTTCCATAACACGGCCTGCACAGTGCTCGGCACGTGCATTTCGCTTCTTGTGCTGTGGGCGCACCGCAGCAACATCAAAAGACTCTTAAACGGTACGGAGAGCAAGTTCCATTTCCATGTGAACGCGCCCAAGCCGGGGGAGGACGAATGAACATTGTAGTGCTTGGCTCGGGCGGCTGGGGCACCGCCGCCGCGATGCTGTTATCGGACAACGGCCATACCGTCGCGCTCTGGTCGCACGACCCGAAAAAGGCGGAATTGCTGGATAAGACAAGGGAAAATCCTTTACTCAAAGGCGTGCGCATTCCCGAGCGCATCGCCGTCACGAGCGACTTAGCGGTGCTCCAAAATGCGGAGATGGCCGTCTTCGCGTCGCCGTCGTTTGCACTGCGCTCCGTTGCGCATGAGGCTGCGCCGCACCTGAAAAAAGGCACGCTGCTCGTCTCGCTCACGAAGGGCATTGAGCGCGGAACGCACCTGCGCATGAGCGAGATCATCGCACAGGAATGCGGCGAGGGCTATCGTATCGCAGTGCTCTCCGGCCCCTCGCACGCCGAGGAGGTCGCGCGCCGTCTGCCGACGGGCTGTGTGGCGGCGTCCGCCGATCAGGCGAGCGCCGAGGCCGTGCAGCGCGCGTTCATGAACGAGGTCTTCCGCGTCTACACGCACGACGACGTCGTCGGCGTGGAGCTTGCGGGCGCGCTCAAGAACGTCGCGGCGCTGTGCTGCGGCATCAGCGACGGCTGCGGCATGGGCGACAACACCCGTGCGCTGCTCATCACCCGCGCGCTGAGTGAGATCTCGCGCCTGGCCGAGTGCATGGGCGGGCGCAAGGAGACGCTCGCCGGTCTTGCCGGCATGGGCGATCTTATCGTCACGTGTACGTCGATGCACTCACGCAACCATCGCGCGGGCATCCTGATCGGTCAGGGCAAGAGCGCGCAGGAAGCCATGGACGAGGTCGGCGCGGTCGTCGAGGGCTATTACGCCGCGCGCAGCGCGCACGAGCTCGCGCAGCGCTATGGCGTAGAGATGCCGATCTCGACGGCAGTGTACGAGGTCCTCTACGAGGGCAAGAGCGCCGCGCCGCTCATCGGCGTTCTGATGAGCCGCACGCCGAAGAAGGAAAGCGATTGCAGCTGGTTATGATTATTTCAAAAAAGCGGCCCTTGGGCCGCTTTTTTGAGTAAGATTGCAGCCCGCGGCAGCGCACGCGCCGTAGGCGCGTACGTTTGCGGGCTGAGAAGTGTTTTCCGCCACGCGCATGTCGCGGCGGAAAACGATTAAGATTATTTGCGCCGTGCGCGGCGCAAATTTTGCGAGGCTTTTGCGCCTGTGGGCGCGAAAAAATATATTGAGGGTAACGATGGATATTTTGACGCAAATTGAGAATTACCGGCCTTACAATGAGCAGGAGGAGCGGGATAAGGGATTGATCCTCGACTGTCTGCGCGCATTTGAGGATGTGTTTACGCGGGAAAATGCACTGGCGCACATGACGGCGTCGGCCTGGGTGGTGAACGAGCGCTTCGACCGCGTGCTGATGGCGTATCACAACATCTACGATTCGTGGTCGTGGCTCGGCGGGCACGCCGACGGGGAAGAGGACCTGCTCGCCGTCGCGCTCAGGGAAGTCCGCGAGGAGAGCGGCGTCAAAAACGTCCGTCCGGCAAGCGAGGACATTTTCTCGCTTGAGGTGCTGACTGTAGACGGCCACATGAAGCGCGGGAAGTACGTCTCCTCGCACCTGCATCTGAACGTCACGTATCTTCTCATCGCGGACGACACGAACGTGCTCACGGTCAAGCCCGACGAGAACAGCGGCGTGAAGTGGTTCACGCCGGACGGCGCGGTGGAAGCCAGCAGCGAGCCCTGGTTCCGCGAGCATATCTACAATAAACTCAACGAGAAGATGCGGCAGTTCCGCAGGGAAAACGAACGAAAGGGGAGATCAGAGGAATGAAGCTTCGAGATGCCACAACCGCAGACGCAGCCCGCTTGGATACGCTTTTGACAAGGCTCATCCATGATGAGGTGCAGTATGACTCCAATTTGAACGGCTCGTATGTTGTCACCGATAATTACCGCGACCGCATCGGTCTGGAGGGCCATAAGCTGCTACTGATTGAGGATGGAGGAGAGATCGTCGCTTTTTTATATGGCTTTCTCTACGAAATTCCCGGCATGCTTGCAAAACCGATTGCGATTCTCGATGCGTTGTACGTTGAGAAAGAACACCGCCGGAAGGGCTATGCATCGCAGCTCATTTCTGCCTTTAAGCCCTTCGCAGAGGAAAACGGCGCCTGCCGCATCGAGCTGAAGGTGCTATCACGCAATGAAGCCGCTCTGCGCCTTTATGAGAAACTCTCCTTCAAAGAAATCAAAAAGTACATGACAATGGATTTGCAGGTGCAATAGTCCCTGAAATCAAAAGGCCGCCCATCGGGCGGCCTTTTGATATACAAAAAAAGAAGCACTGCTTTCGCAGTGCTTCTAATCTGTTTGGTCGCTTAGATCGCGCGGGTAACCTTACCGGAACGCAGGCATCGGGTACAAACATATACATGGCGGGGCGTACCATTAATCATTGCCTTGACGCGCTTGACATTGGGCTTCCAAGGACGATTGGAACGTCTGTGGGAGTGGGAAACCTTGATGCCGAAGGATACGTCCTTTCCGCAAATTTCACATTTAGCCATCTATCTGCACCTCCTTAAAGTGCCTAATTCTTCATTGCAACGTT
>OOAE01000769.1_pt1 | contig 27971 bp, 33 predicted proteins | sample 1671271 | NCBI WGS metagenome assembly OOAE01 (sample SAMN06348139, study PRJEB24527) | human gut metagenome | biome: human gut; feature: ankylosing spondylitis patient; material: feces | host: Homo sapiens | place: China | collected 2015-10 | reverse complement strand
AGATCTACACTCTTTCCCTACACGACGCTCTTCCGATCTCTTGAAGAACTGCACGCGCTGCGCAATGTAAGTGCGGTGTACATGGCTTCGCCATGAACCCCTGCAATTCGTGACCACTCTCAACCGCGCCTTACTGCCGTGAGGCGCGAGTGACGGTAGAACGGCGGCAGACTGCGTGCGAAATAGCGGCATTGCTGCGCTCGCCGCATTGTGGAGACTGGCGGTAGACGGAAATTAGGCTGCACTCCTACAAGATAGGCAGAGCAACAGCGGATAATAGAAGCAACTCAAATCGTATAGCAATGCTAACGCGGCAACGCCGCGCGCAGGCATTTTCATTCCGGAGGCATAAAAGTCATCCAAGCCTGAGACTGCCAATCTAAGTCTTTCTCTTGGGGTTCCAAAGGGGCCATTCTCTTTCACGAAAGAGAATGGCCCCTTTGACTCGCTCCCCTGCGCGGCGCAGGGAATAGAGAATGGCCCCTTTGACTCGCTCCCCTGCGCGGCGCAGGGAATAATGTGCAGCGCTATCGCGCTGTATTTTATAAATACGGAATAACCATCGATGCAACGAGCGATAAGATCATCACCGCGACCAGCAGGATCGCGACGGCTCTCGTCTTCTTATTCATGGGGTTCCTCCCTTTCTACGATTTTCTTGATGCCCTTTTCCGCCTTGGCGCGCGGGAGCATCACCTCGTGGCCGCAGCGCCTGCATTTGAGCTTGATGTCCATGCCCACGCGCGTCACAAGCCAGAGCTTTTCGCCGCATGGATGCGGCTTCTTCATTTCGACAATATCGTTCAACCTCAGGTCCATGTGCTCACCCCTTGATCGCTTCCCAGTACTGCGCGGCGGCGCGCTCGACCTTGTTGTCGCCGTAGCGGTAGTACTGCACGTTTTTGAGCTCGTCGGGCAGATACTGCTGCTTCACCCAATGGTTCGGGTAGGCGTGCGGGTACTTGTAGTTCTGCCCCTGCGCGCCGCCGGTCGAATCGGCGTGGACATTCTGGAGGCAGCGCGGGAAATTGCCGCTCTTGCCCGCCTTCACATCTGCCCAAGCAGCGCCGATGCCCTCGATCACGCTGTTGGACTTCGGTGCGGTGGCGAGCAGCACCGCCGCCTGCGCCAGCGGCAGCTGCGCTTCGGGAAGGCCGAGCTGCATCGCGGTGTCGACGCAGGCCTTGACGATGGCGATAGCCTGCGGATAGGCCATGCCGACGTCCTCGCTCGCCGAGCAGAGTAACCTCCTGCATGGCGTGACCAGATCGCCCGCCTCTAAAAATCTTGCAAGGTAGTGGAGCGCCGCATCGGGGTCGCTGCCGCGCAGCGACTTCATCAGCGCGCTCGCGCAGTCGTACATCGCGTCACCGCCCTTGTCGTAGCGCATGGTACTGCGCTGCGCGACCTGTAAGGCGTCTTCACTTTTCAGCAAAAGTTCGCCGTTCGTGACGTCCGCCGCCTCATATAAAAGCTCGCACGCGCTCACGGCCTTGCGCACATCGCCGCCGCACTGCTGCGCGATGACGCGCGGCACGTCGTCCTCCCAGGAAAGCGGCAGCTCGCTGCGCTCTTTCAAAATGCCGAGCGCGCGCTCGACCGCGGGGATGATTTCCTCCGCGCTGACGTTTTTGAACTCAAACACCGTCGAACGGGATAAAAGCGCGCCGTAAACGTAAAAATACGGGTTCTCCGTTGTCGACGCGATCAGCGTGATAGAGCCGTTTTCCATGAATTCGAGCAAGCTCTGCTGCTGCTTTTTGTTGAAATACTGAATTTCGTCGAGGTAGAGCAGAATGCCGCCCGGTGCCATCATCGTGCCGACATCGGAGATAATGCTCTTGACATCCTGAAGGCTCGCGGTCGTCGCGTTCAGGCGGTACAGGGTCTTATTCGTGCGGTTCGCGATGATGTTCGCGATCGTCGTCTTGCCCGTGCCGGACGGGCCGTAGAAGATCATATTCGCGCTTGAGCCGGACTCGATGAGCCGGCGCAGCAGCGCGCCCTTTCCGAGCAAGTGCTTCTGACCCACGACCTCGTCGAGCGTCAGCGGGCGGATCTCATCCGCCAAAGGTCTCTTTTCACTCATATCAGTTGTTCCTGCTGCATTTTTCCGCGTCGATCGCCAGCACGACCATCAGCGCGCCCAGCGCGTCCTTGGGATCGGCGACGTCAATGACGTAGGTGTCCGTCCAGTGAAAAAACTCCTTCGTGATCGTCGCGATACAGCCGCGCGAGGCGCTGTCGATCGTGTAGTCCCACTCCATGAAGCTGCCGTTCACTTCCCAGTCGCTGCACTCAAGCGTGAAGCGCGGGGCGAAAAAGGTAAATTCCTTGCAGATGCAGCCGTAATACAGCTTGCCGATGTAGAGTTCAAACTTCGGGAGGAAGGTCAGCACCCGCTGCTGCACCGTTCCGATGTGATCGCCCATGGCGTTCAGAATGTGCAGGCAATGCCCCCAGGCGAGCTTGCCCTCGACCGTAAAGACGGTGTTGCCGTCCTCATCGTAGATATCGTAGCTGTCGAACCACGAAAAAAAGCGCTGCTTGAATAGTAGCCGCATCGCACAAGCCTCCTTTTTCACAGATGGAATGATTATAGCACATTTTTTCTTCACTGCACAGACTTTTTCTGTCGATTTTTCCGTGTCTTTGTGCTATACTGTCGGCAGTATCGATGAAACGCAGGAGGTTTCGCCATGAAATCCAAAGCCGCCGTCCGCCGCATCGTGGAGGAGCTGAAGGTCCTCTACCCCAACGCGCGCTGCTCGCTCGAATATAAAAAGGACTACGAGCTTCTGTTCGCCGTGCGTCTTTCCGCCCAGTGCACCGACGCGCGCGTGAACATGGTCACGCCGTCGCTCTATCAGAAGTTCCCGACGCTTGAGGCCTTCGCGAACGCGACGTATGAAGAGGTCGGCGACGCGATCCGCTCCTGCGGATTTTACAACACGAAGTCGAAGGACATCGTCGAGTGCGCGAAGATCCTGCTCGAAAAGTACGGCGGCAAGGTCCCCGGCACGATGGAGGAGCTCACAGCCCTCCCCGGCATCGGGCGCAAAACGGCGAACCTGATCCTCGGTGACGTCTACGGCCAGCCCGCCTACGTGTGCGACACGCACTGCATCCGCATCACGGGCCGCCTCGGCCTGACGGACGGCAGCAAGGACCCGCTGAGCGTCGAAAAGCAGCTGCGTCAGGTGCTCCCGCCGGAGGAATCGAGCGACTTCTGCCACCGCATGGTGCTGTTCGGCCGCGACCGCTGCACCGCCCGCAAAGCCAACTGCGACGGCTGCCCGCTGAGAAAAGACTGCGACTACGGCAAGGCGCAGAAATGATATCTTCCCAAAAGCGGCTTTGCCGCTTTTGGGAGAAGGCCGCGCTGCGCTCCGTGCCTCGCCGCCTATATGGCAGCTCGACACACGCTCCGCGAGAGGTGTTTTCACCACGTACACGCCGCGGCGAAAAACGATCTGATTTTATTTCGTGCCTGCGGGCATGAAACTCTGCGAGGCTTTCCCCAATAGGAGAAAGGTTCCGCACAGCGATGCTGTGCGGAACCTTTCTCGTTTTTCTTTCAGTTGTTGAATTCGTTGGGCAGGATGTACTTTGTCGTGCTCGTTGCGTAGCCGTTGCCGCGCTTGATGGTCATGTAGATCGTCTTCTCGCCGCCCTCAAGCTGCACGTAGCAGATGCCGTCCTCGTCGAACTTGTCCGTGACGTCGAGCTTCTGGTCGAGGTAGTAGACCGTGACCGTGCCGTCATCCCGATAGGTTACCTCGGGGCAATTGATATCTGCGAGCAGTTCCTCCTCGGTCAGTGCCCGCTCCGTGCCATCCGGCTCGAAGGCGACGCCTCCGCCGCTCCGCTCGCGCTCGTTTCCTTCGCTGTCGGTATAGTTGACGGTATAGTGACCGTTTTTCACCGTCAGCGTTGCATCCGTCATCTCACCGTTGAGCCAGAGCTGCACCGTACGCTGAATGCCACCGAGGTCCGAGGCATAGGCGACGCTGCCGAGCGCCAGCACGAGCGCGGCCGCAAGGCCGATGGTCGCGGCGCGGCGCAGTGCGGGCCGTTTCGTTTTCCGTTCTGTCATCTTCATTACCTCCGTCATCATGTCCGGGGAGGCGTGCAGCGGCGCGAATGCGCGTTGAAATCTCTCTTTTTCTGTCATTGCTTTACTCCTCCTCCAAAATCGTTCTGAGCTTCGCCCTTGCGCGGTAAAGTCTTGTGCTGACGGTCTTCTCCGCAATGGATAGCATCGAGGCGATCTCCGCCGTCGAGTATCCTTCGTAGTAAAAAAGCAGCAGCGGCACGCGGTATTTTTTGTCGAGCGCCATCACGGCTTTGAAGAGCTCGCCGTCCCGCGGCTGCTCGAAAGAAAGCGTTTCGGCGTAGTCGTCGATGTCCTCGTGCCGGCGCCACGGCGAGCGGAAGAGCATCTTGCAGCGATTGACGGTGACGCGGATGAGCCAGTTTTTCAAATGGGCGTCCGACTCGAACGCTTTATCTGCTTTGTACAGCTCTATCAATACGTCCTGTGTCACATCGTTGGCGTCGTCCGGGTTTTTGAGCCAGCCGTAGGCCACGCGAAAGACCGTGTCCATGTACTTTTCTGCATTTTGGGCAAACGCTTCGTTTGAAAACATATATGTTTCTCTCCTCAAAGGCCTTACACCATACATGTGCGCGGGCAGGGCGTTTTCTTTCACGGGTTCGGAAAATATTTCAAAAAATTTCGCCGCTGCGGCGGCACAACTGCCGCGTCCCTCTCATATACTGCCTTGAAAGACAGGAAACGGAGGCACAGCTATGGATCACAGCACGCAGCAGCTCATCGACAAGTTCAAGCGCAATCCTGCCATAGCGCAGTCGCTCCTGCAATCGGGCGACGGGCAAAGGCTCATGCAGATGCTCACCTCTCAGGATGGCGGCGCGGCGCTCAATCACGCGGCGCAGAATGCCGCGGCGGGCAACACGAAAGAGTTGGCCACAATGCTCTCGAACCTGATGAAAAGTCCCGAGGGCATGGCCATTATGAACCGCATCAACGACAACGCAAAAAAATAAAAACCGCGGGAGGGCGTCACGATGAGCGAGTGGGAGGAAAAACTGAATACCCTGCTCTCCGATCCGGACGCCATGGCGCAGGTGATGAACATGGCGCAAAATCTGTCGCAGCAGATGGGGCAGTCCGGCGGCAGCGCGCCGCCTCCCCCGCCCGCGGGCGGTGCGGCCGGTCCTGCGCCGTCTGCTCCCACGCCGCCACCGCCGCAGGGCGATCCGATGGGTGATCTTTCGTCGCTGCCCGCCGGCGTTTCTGGAGCAGCTGGGGAAGGACTTCCAGGAGTGGGGTGTAAAACCGGAGATCGAGGCGTTTGACCCCGGCATGATCGCCAAGCTGCTGCCCGTGCTCTCGCAGCTCAATCGGCCCGAGAGCGGCGAGACCGCCGCGTTTTTGCGCGCGCTGCGCCCATTTTTGAAGCCGGAGCGGCAGGACAAGGTCGAGCGCGCGGCACAGCTCGCGCGCTTCATCCACCTGGGGAAGACGCTGCTCCTCAGCGAAGGGGGGCCACGCAATGTATAACCGCTATCTGCGCAACGACGACGGCGTCTACACCCGCATGCCGATGCAGGACGCGCCGCGCGGCGAACCGCCGCGTGATGGCCGGCCGCCTCCCCCGCCGCCCTCCGGTGGAAACGCACCGCCGCCAAGGCCGCCGCAGGGGGGCGCTCCCCCTCCGCCGCCGATCAGTCAGGAGGCGTCGCAGTTTTTCTCGCGCATCCTCGACAAATTACCGCTCAAGGGCGTGGACACGGCGGACATTTTGCTGCTGCTCATTCTCTTTTTCCTCTTTGAGGAAAAGGCGGACGACGAGCTTTTAGTCGCGCTGGGGCTGCTGCTCATTTTATGACATATTTTGACAAAAAGGCCGTCCGAAGAACGATCTTCGGACGGCCTTTTCAGTTTCTTTTACCGGTTTGCGCCGTCGAGCGCACCTTCGTGGAGCACTGTGCCGTCCGGCAGCGTAAAGGCGTCCTCCGCCACGTTCCCGCTGTCGACGCTCATGCCCGCCATGCGGTAGACGACATCCTCGCCCTGCAATTTTTCCGCCGCGCAGAGAAGGCCGTTGCTCACGCTGACCCAGTAGCGCTCAATATAGCCGCCGTCATCGGCGGCAGTTTCCACAAAGATGCAGTCCACGGTGTCGAGCAGGCGGTAATCCGCCGCGGCGATGCGCTTTTTGTCAAGGCGCAGGATGTCCTCATACGTCGGGATGCCCTGCTCCTCGTCGGCGGTGAAGGCTGCGGCGCTCTCGTAATAGAGCTCGCTGCCGCCGTACCAGACCCACGTTCTTTCCCCGTTGGAGATCGTGTGGCTCTGCGCGCCGCTCGCCTGCTCGGTGTCGACGCGCATCCACGCTCCGTCGACGCTGACACTGCTGCGGTCGACGCCGCTGCCGCCGGAATAGTAGCGCTCGATCGTGATGGCGCGCGAGTAGCGCGCGGGACGTTCAAGCGTCGCGATGGCGGACTGCACCGTGTCGGGCCGCACGGCGATGCGGCCCACGGCGCTGTCGTCGAGCGACGCGTCGCTCACATCGCTACTGCTCGCATCCTGCGGCAGCACGACGTGCGCGGGACGGTGCAGCGCGCCGCGCACCACAAACAGGAGCACCAGCAAAACGAGCGCGACGAAAGCAGCGCCAATGGGCGTCACCCTCCGCTTTCTCATTCCGCTCCACTCCCTTCTTTCATTCCGTCAAAATCAGGCGTTAAAATCCGCGGGGCGCTCGCTCCGGCGGCCAAAGTGCCACAAAATCGCGTCGGCGATGCGTGCGCAGGCGTGGCCGTCGCCATAGGGGTTGACGGCGTGCGCCATCGCGTCGTACGCCTCCCTGCTGCGAAGAAGCTCGTTGCCCATGCGCAGCACGTCGTCGTACTCGACGCCGCAGAGCTTCACCGTGCCGGCGGCGACCGCCTCGGGGCGCTCTGTCTCTTTGCGCATGACAAGGACGGGCTTGCCGAGCGCAGGAGCCTCCTCCTGGAGTCCGCCGCTGTCGGTCATCACCATGTAGCAGCGCGCCATAAGATTGTGCATCTCGTCCGCGCTCAGCGGGTCGATCAAATGCACGCGCGGCGTACCGGCAAGGAACTTCTGCGCGTTCTCGCGCACGACGGGGCTGAGGTGCACGGGATAGACGAGCTCGCAGTCCTCATTCTGGAGGGCGATGTCGCGCAGCGCGGTCATGATGTTCTCCATGGGCTGGCCGTAATTCTCGCGGCGGTGGCACGTCACGAGCACGACCTTTCTTGAATAGTCCAGCTCGTTGAGCAGTTCTGTTGTAAAGCGGTAATCCTTGCGCACCGTTGTTTTCAGTGCGTCAATGACCGTATTGCCCGTGATGAAAAGGCCCTCGGTCACGCCCTCTTTGAGTAAGTTCTCGCGGTTATTTTTCGTCGGGCAGAAATAGAGGTCGGCGATGGCCGTGACGAGCTTACGGTTCATCTCCTCGGGGAACGGGGAGTATTTGTCGTAGGTGCGAAGGCCCGCCTCCACATGTCCGACGGGCACCTTGTGGTAAAAGGCCGAGAGCGCACCGGCAAACGTCGTGCTCGTGTCGCCGTGGACTAAGATCATGTCAGGCTTTAATTGCTCAATGGCGTCGTCCATACCGAGCAGACACTTGCTCGTGATGGTCGAGAGCGTCTGCCGCGGGGTCATAATATCAAGGTCGCAGTCGGCCTTGAGGTCGAAGACCTCCATCACGCTATCGAGCATTTCGCGGTGCTGCGCCGTCACGCAGCAAAGGCTCTCGATCTCGTCGCGCGAGGCAAGCTCCTTGACAAGCGGAGCCATCTTGATGGCCTCGGGCCGCGTGCCGAACACGCTCATAATGCGCAGTTTTTCCATTTATGCTTCCTCTTTTTTCTTTTCGTTGGATTCTTCTTCAGGTTCCGCAGGCACGGTTTCCGCCGGTGTGGCGGTCTCTGTGCTCTTCTCCTCTGCCGCGGCCTTTTCCGCCTGCAATGCCTTGTCGATATCGCGGCGGAAGATGACGCGCGAGGCGAGGAACGCCGCCACCGCCAGCGCCATCAGAAAGAGCATCGCCTTGATCGCGCCGCTCGACGTCAGCACCACGGCGGAGAGGCCGAGGATACTGCTGATGACGTACAGCGCCGCGACGGCCTGCTTCTGGTTGAGGCCCATGTCGATGAGGCGGTGGTGGATGTGTCCGCGGTCAGGCGCCATCGGGTTCTGCCCGTGGGCAAGGCGGCGGATGATGGCAAAGAGCGTGTCGAACATCGGCAGGCCCAGGATCAGGAACGGCACCGCGAACGACACGATGGCGTAATACTTGAAAAGGCCCTGGATCGAGATCGTCGCAAGGATGTAGCCAAGGAACGTCGAGCCCGTGTCGCCCATAAACATCTTGGCCGGATTCTTGTTGTACGGCATGAAACCGAGGCACGCACCCACAAGCGCGGCCATCACGAGCGCCACATCGCTTTCAGAGACGAGCAGCGCGATGACGAGCATCGAAATGGCGCTGATGGTCGAAACGCCGCAGGCAAGGCCGTCGAGGCCGTCGATGAGGTTGACGGCGTTCGTGATACCGACGATCCACAAGACTGTGATGGGGATGGACAGCCAGCCGAGGTCCCAATACGGGCTTTCAGCAAAGACGTTCGGGTTGGAGAGCATCTGGATCACGACGCCGTGGAACACGGCGACGAGCGCCGCGAAGATCTGCACACAGAACTTAAAATACGCGCGCAGCGGGGACATATCGTCCACTACGCCCAAAACAACGATGATGGACGCGCCCAGCAAAATGCCCTGTAACTGATGGTCGACCTTGACGAACAGCAGCATGCTCACGATAAAGCCGAGGAAAATCGCGAGGCCGCCGAGGCGCGGTACGGGCTTTTTGTGCATGCGGCGGTTGTCCTTCGGCACGTCGATCGCGCCGATCTTATAGGCAAACGACTTGACGAGCGGGCACATCAGAAAGCTGACGGCAAACGCGCACAGCAGCGCGCCGCCGACGCTCAGCAATAACTCTTTCGGAATTCCGTTCATGTTCTCCACCCTTTAATCAGCGCGCGACAAAGCCGACCTTCTTGTAGACCTTGCGCAGCGTTTTTTCTGCCACGTAAGACGCCTTCTGTGCGCCCGCGCGATACACGGACTCGAGATACGCCTTGTCGCCCAAAATGCGCGTGGCCTCCTCGCGGATGGGGCGCAGGGTTTCAACGACGGCCTCGCCCACGGCGGGCTTGAACGCGCCGTAGCCCTTACCGGCGAACTCCTGCTCGATCTCGTCAAAGCTCTTGCCCGTCACGGCGGAGTAGATGGTCATCAGGTTCGCAACGCCGGGCTTGTTCGTGGGATCATAGCGCACGCAGTTTTCCGTGTCGCTGTCGGTCACGGCGCGCTTGAACTTGCGCAGGATATCCTCGGGCTTTTCCATCAGGTAAATGGAGCCGTTGGGGTCCTTATCGGACTTCGACATCTTGGCTCCCGGGTCGCTCAGGCTCATCACGCGCGCACCGACCTTGGGAATGTACGGCTCGGGCATCTTGAAGACGTCGCCATAGATGCCGTTGAAGCGCTGGACGATGTTGCGGCAGAGCTCGACATGCTGCTTCTGATCCTCGCCCACAGGGACATAGTCGGGCTGATAGAGCAGGATATCCGCCGCCATCAGCGCAGGATAGGTGAAGAGACCGCCGTTGATGTTCTCGCTGTTCTTGGCGGACTTGTCCTTAAACTGCGTCATGCGCGAGAGCTCGCCGAACATCGTATAGCAGTTCAGGACCCAGCCGAGCTCGGCGTGCTGCGGCACGTGGGACTGGATGAACAGCGTGTTCTTCTCGGGGTCCAAGCCGCAGGCGATGTACTGCGCCAGCTGCTCGAGCGTGCGGCGGCGCAGCGCCGCAGGGTCCTGACGCACGGTGATCGAGTGCATATCGGCCATGAAGTAGTAGTTGTCAAATTCCTCGTCGCGCTCCGCCCAGTTCTTGATCGCGCCGAGGTAGGACCCGAGGGTCAGATCGCCGCTGGGCTGAATGCCGGACAGCATCACTTTCTTGCGCGCCGCATTTTCCATGTTTTCCATCGTTTTTTCTCCGATCTGTTTGTTTTTCTCATTTTATCTCGAATTGCGCCGTTTTGGCGCAGCTATCGACCCAATTTGTTATGTTACCATACCCCTTTTCAAAATACAAGCATATTCCGGTGAAAAAGAGCGTCGTGCGTTCGTTGACTTTTCGGTCAAAATATGGTGTAATAAGCTATCTTTATTTTGATTTCACTTCAGGAGGTCATCTATGTCCATCGACATGAAGTATTTTGAGGAAATGGAAGCGAAGATCCCGCACGGTAAGGTGCGCACGCGCTTCGCTCCCTCCCCCACGGGCTATATGCACGTGGGCAACCTGCGCACCGCGCTCTACACCTATCTGATCGCCCGCCACGCAAACGGCACGTTCATTCTCCGCATCGAGGATACCGACCAGGGGCGTCTCGTCGAGGGCGCAACGGACGTCATCTACCGCACGATGGCGGAATGCGGCCTTTCGCACGATGAAGGCCCCGACGTCGGCGGCCCCGTCGCCCCGTATATCCAGAGCGAGCGCCGCGACACCTACGGCAGGTACGCCGAGCTTTTAGTCGAGCGCGGCCACGCCTACTACTGCTTCTGCGAAAAGGCCGAGAGCGAGGAGGACAGCGGCGAATTTGACCGCGCGGACGATCCCTGCCGCGGCCTGCCGCTCGAAGAGGCCAAGGCGCGCGTCGCCGCGGGCGAGCCCTACGTCATTCGCCAGCGTATCCCGAAGGACGGCACCACGACCTTCCACGATGCAAGCTTTGGCGACATCACGGTGGAGAATAAGACGCTCGACGATCAGGTGCTCTTGAAGCGCGACGGTCTGCCGACCTACAACTTTGCCAACGTCATCGACGACCACCTCATGGGCATCACCCATGTCGTGCGCGGCAGCGAATATCTCTCCTCCGCCCCGAAGTACAACCTCCTCTACGAGGGCTTCGGCTGGGAGGTGCCGACCTACGTGCACTGCTCCCCCGTCATGCGCGACGCGCAGCATAAGATGAGTAAACGCAACGGCGACCCGAGCTATGAAGACCTCAAGGCGCAGGGCTACCTGACGCCCGCCATCCTCAACTATGTGGCGCTGCTCGGCTGGTCGCCGCGCGGCGAGCAGAGCGAGCAGGAGTTCTTCACGCTCGACGAGCTGGTGGGGGCATTCGACATCGGCGGCATCTCCAAGTCCCCTGCCATTTTCGATATTGAAAAGCTGACGTATTTCAACGCGAATTATCTGCGCAATCTCCCGCCCGAGGAATTCTGTAAAGTTGCCGAGCCTTACATCCGTCAGGCCGTCAAGAACGAAGCGTACTCCGTCGGTGAGATCGCAGCACTCTTACAGGCCCGCTGCGAAAAGCTCACCGATATTCCCGAAAAGGTCGACTTCTTCGATGCTCTTCCCGAGTACGGCGTTGAGTTCTACACGAACAAGAAGTCCAAGACCAACAGCGAGGTCTCGCTCGACATGCTCAATAAGGTCCTGCCCAAGCTCGAGAGCCTTCCCGAGTGGACGAATGATGCCATCCATGACATGCTCGTCTCATTTGCCGAGGAGCTCGGCGTGAAGAACGCGACGCTCATGTGGCCGCTGCGCATCGCCGTTGCGGGCAAGCTCGTCACGCCCGGCGGCGCTGTCGAAATTTGCCATATCCTCGGCCGTGAGGAGACGATCAAGCGCGTCAAGGCCGGTATCGCCAAGCTGGCATGATCTTCGAACTCTGCCCTACGCTCTCGCGCGATCTCATCAAGCGGGAATTTTTGAACACCGCCGCCGCGTTCGGCGTGCTGGTGCTTCTTGGCTTCGCCGCCGGAATGATCTTCCCCGACATGGCGCAGCAGACGCTTCAAAACTTCGCCGCACAGATCGAGCAGCTGGGACTTACCGACGATGTTCCCCAGTCGCAGATGATGGCGACGCTGTTTTTCAACAACATCACGGCGTCCCTCCTCTCGATGCTCTACGGGCTCATCCCGTTCCTGCCGCTCAGTGCGCTCGCGCTCGGCACGAATGCGCTGATGCTCGGCGCGTTCGCCGCCATCTATCAGCAGCAGGGCATCGGTCTCGGTGTGTATGTTCTCGGCGTTTTGCCCCACGGCATTTTTGAGCTGTCCGCGCTGATCTTATCCTGCGCGCTGGGCCTTCTCATCTGCCGCACGGGGACGGAACGGATCCTCAAAAAGAGCGATACGCCCTTTTTCCGCCGTGTGCTGGACTGCATCCGCGTCTTTTTGACATTCTCTGTGCCGCTGCTGCTGGTGGCCGCGCTCATCGAGACGTACGTCACGCCTGCACTTTTGAACCTTGTGCTGTAAACGGCAAGGTTGACTTTCGTTCCACACAACTATATAATGGACCCGTCAAGATTTTGTAGAATTTTCATCTGCTGTTTCTTCAGGGATTGAGGAAAAGCACCGCTCCTGCGGCGCTTTTCCTTTTTCGTCAAAAAATGAGAGATTCGTCCCGCTGCGGGACAGAGAAAGAGAGGTGCGCATGGCGCAGACAGTTCCGGCAAGGCAGACCGTGCAGAACATGACGGAGGGCAGCCCCGTCTCGCTGATTTTGCGCTTTGCGCTGCCGATCTTCATCAGTCAGGTCTTCCAGCAGCTATACAGCACGGCGGACGCGTTCATTGTGGGCAAATACCTCGGCACGAACGCCTTTGCCGCTGTCAGCTCGTCCGGCACGCTCATCATGCTGCTCACAAGCCTCTTTATCGGCACAGCCATGGGCGCGGGCGTCGCGATCTCAAAGTACTTCGGCGCGGGCGACTATGAAAACGTCTCGCGCGCCGTCCACACGAACCTGGCGTTCGGTATCGTGTCGGGCACACTGCTGACGCTCATCGGCGTATTCCTCACGCCGACGTTTTTGGTCTGGATGAACACCGACGCGCAGGTCATGCCGCAGGCGGTCGAATACTTCCGCTACTACTTCCTCGGCGTGCTGGCAACGGTGCTCTACAACATGTGCACGAGCATTCTTAACGCCCTCGGCGACAGCCGGAGGCCCCTGCACTATCTGATCATTTCGTCGCTCGTCAACATCGCGCTCGACCTGCTGTTCATCGGCGCGTTCCGCTGGGGCGTCTGGTCCGCCGCGGTGGCGACTGTCCTCTCCCAGGGGACGAGCTGCGTGCTCTGCCTCATCCACCTGCTCAAAAAGGGCGAGGTCTACACCGTCACGCCGCGCAACATCCGCTTCCACACCGGCATGCTCGGCGAGATCGTGCGATACGGTCTCCCCTCCGGCATCCAGAACTGCGTCATTGGCCTTGCCAATGTCATCGTCCAGTCGCAGATCAACTCGTTCGGCATGCTCGCGATGGCGGCCTACGGCGCGCACTGCAAGATCGAAGGCTTCGCCTTTCTGCCCATCACGAGCTTCACGATGGCCTGCACCACGTTCGTTGGTCAGAACCTCGGCGCCAAGCAGTATGACCGCGCCAAGCGCGGCGCGCGGTTCTGTATCATCATCGCCGTCGTGATGGCCGAGCTCATCGGCCTGTGCTATTACATCTGGGCAAGTCAGTTCATTTCTCTTTTCGACAGCACCCCCGGCGTTGTCGCCCTCGGCGTGCAGCAGGCGCGCACGGTGGCACTGTTCTACTGCCTGCTGGCGTTTTCGCACTCTATCGCGGCGGTCTGCCGCGGCGCGGGCCGCGCGGTCGTGCCGATGATGATCATGCTCTCCGTCTGGTGCGTCATCCGCATCATCTACATCATGCTCGTCGTCCACTTCATCGGCGAGATCGGCTACATCTACTGGGCGTATCCCCTCACCTGGGCGATCAGCTCCACCATCTATCTCATTTATTACCTGCGCTCTGACTGGGTGCACGGATTTGAAAGGTGACTCTATGTCTTCTCCTGCGTTCCGCTTCCGCCTCGCCACGCTTGACGACGCTCCCGCGCTTCTGAGCATCTATGCGCCGTACGTCGAAAAGACGGCCATCTCGTTTGAATACGACGTACCGTCGCTCGACGAATTCCGCCGCCGCATCGCGGATATCTCGCGCAAATACCCTTATCTCGTCGCGGAGGATGAAAATGGCCAGCTCCTCGGCTACGCCTATACGCACACGTTCATCGCGCGTAAGGCCTACGACCACTGTGCAGAGTCGACGATCTATCTCGCCCTCGACGCGCGCAAGCACGGCCTCGGCAAGCGCTTCTACCGCGCGATTGAGGAGCTGTCGCTCGCTCAGAACATCTACAATCTCTATGCCTGCATCGGCGAGCCGCAAGGCGCGGGCGATGAATATTTGACGGACAATAGCATCCGCTTCCACGAGCACCTGGGCTTCCGGCGCATCGGCGTGTTCACGCGCAGCGGCTACAAGTTCGGCCGCTGGTACAACATGTCCTGGGCGGAAAAACTGCTCATGGAGCATCCCGAGCATCCCGAACCGGTCATCCCCTTCCCGCAGCTCGACAAGGCGCTTGTCGCCGACATTCTTCGCCGCGCCGCGGAATAAAAAACCGAAATTTTACAAAAAATCATGCACACCCTATTGACATTGCCGATGGGGTGTGCTATATTTCCGCTCAAGTTAATACCGCAAACCGTTGAAGCGGAGATAACGGCAGTGATGCCTTCACAGAGAGCCTGCGATGCTGAAAATCAGGCAAGATACACATTGTCAAATGGACCGCTGAGGGTGCAGCGAAATGCGTTTGATGCGCAGAGTATCCTGCAACGTGTTGGCATACGTCAGTTGCCGGGAGATATGATGGTATCTCCGCCAAGCGCACGGGTAACCGTGAATTCAAGGTGGCACCGCGGATCGTTCGTTTCTCTCGTATCGCATTCGTCCTTGACAGACCGTTCTGTCGGGGGCGCTTTTGTTTGCGCAATAAGCTCCTTTGGCAGAACGCCAAAGGAGCTTTTCTTTTTCAGGAGGTCACTCATGCATATCCTGCCACCGCTCGAAACCGTCAAAGACATCGCCGCGACGCAGCAGTACGACGTGCTCCCGCTGAGCTGCGAAATTCTTTCCGACTTCATCACCTCCATCGAAGCGATGCGCATCCTCAAGAACGTGTCCACCCACTGTTACATGCTCGAATCCGCGCAGGCGGACGACCGCTGGGGCCGCTACACGTTTTTGGGCTTCGACCCAAAGCTCGAGATCACGTGCATTGACGGCAAAATGAAGGCTGGCGGCCTCACCGTCCGCACGGACGATCCGTCCCAATACCTGCGTGAGCTGCTATCAAGCTACAGAAGCCCCCGCTTCGACTACCTCCCCTCCTTCACCGGCGGGCTCGTGGGGTATTTTTCTTACGATTATCTCAAATACAGCGAGCCGAGCGTCCGCTGCGGCGAGCAGGACGAGGACAGCTTCAAGGATGTCGATCTGATGCTCTTTGACAAGGTCATCGCCTTCGATCATGTGCGGCAGAAGATCGTGCTCATCGTCAACATGGCGCTCAGCGACGTCGAGGTCGGCTACAACAAGGCAAAGCTTGAGCTTGAGCAGCTCGTCTCGCTCCTCAAAACCGGCAAAAAGAAGCAGGAAGCGCCGGGGCGGCTCCTCGGCGAAGCCACGCCGCTCTTCTCCAAAGAGCATTTCTGCGCGATGGTCGAAACCGCCAAGCACCACATCCGCGAGGGCGATATCTTTCAGATCGTATTCCACGGCATGAAGTCCTACTTCTCCCAGGACGAGTACGGTCAGATCGCGCCGGTGTATTCCATCTCCGCCGGTCTCGACTACCCCGGCGTCGGCCCTGAGCATGCGTACCTGCACGACATCGGCCGCGCAGAGTATGTTGCCATCACCGATGAGGAGGCCGTGCAGGCGTTCGAATACCTCGCCCGCACGGAGGGCATCATTCCCGCCATCGAATCGGCCCACGCCGTCGCCTACGCGCGAAAGCTCGCACCCACGATGGGGAGCGATCAGCTTCTTGTCGTCACGATCTCCGGCCGCGGCGACAAGGACTGCGCCGCCATCGCCCGCTACAGAGGGGAGGATCTTCATGAGTGATCTTGCAAGAGCATTTGACCACGGCAAGGCGTTCATCGCCTTTCTGACCTGCGGCGACCCCGATCTTGAAACGACCGCGGCTGCCGTCCGCGCTGCCGCGCAAAACGGTGCCGACCTCATCGAGCTCGGCATTCCCTTCTCTGACCCCACGGCGGAGGGGCCCGTGATTCAGGCGGCAAACCTGCGCGCCCTGCAAAGCGGCGTAACGACCGACAAGATTTTCGATCTCGTGCGCGAGCTGCGGCGCGGCGTGACGATCCCCATGGTTTTTATGACGTATGCGAATGTCGTCTTTTCCTACGGCACAGAGCGCTTTTTGTCCAACTGCCGCGATGTTGGCATCGACGGGCTCATCCTGCCGGACGTGCCGTATGAGGAAAAGGAAGAATTTCTCCCCGCGTGCCGCAAGTACGGCGTCGACTTTATCTCCCTCATCGCGCCGACGTCGGAGAACCGCATCGTGATGATCGCGCGCGAGGCCGAGGGCTTCCTCTATATCGTCTCGTCGCTCGGTGTCACGGGCGAGCGCAGCGAGATCAAGACCGACCTCGCCTCCATCGTCTCCCTCGTGCGGGAAAACACAGATATTCCCTGCGCCATCGGCTTTGGCATCTCCACGCCCGAGCAGGCGAAGAAGATGGCCGACCTCTCCGACGGCGCGATCGTCGGCTCCGCCATCGTCAAGCTCCTTGCCCAGTTCGGCAAGGACGCGCCCGAGCACATCGGTGCGTATGTAAAGGAAATGAAGGACGCGCTGCGGTGAAAACAGGAAAAAGGGGCCTCTGCCTTGATGCAGAGGTCCCTTTTTTGCATAAATACGATTTGTCGTCCCGTCATTCGATGGAGAACGTCTCTCCGAAGACGGAAACACTGCTCACCGTTTCCGGGTCAAGAATTTCATCCATCCGGAAGCAGTAGCGCCCGCGCTTATCGGCATAATTCGTTATAAGGAACAACCAGTCCGCCGCGCCGACCGTTTCGCCGTTTTGCAGCGTCACCTCGGGAGCGATGCTCTCCTTCCCGTCGTCGCTGTAGATGGGCTCAACCGTTTCTTTCAGATCATCCGTTCCCTGCTTGATCTCGCAGGTCAGCGAGAGCGGCGAGACATAGAGCGTCGTCAGCACAGCGTTCTTTCCCTCGATCTCGATCGGCTCATTCACCGTGCACAGGCGTCCCGGATCGGTCTCCGGCAGAGTGAATGTGCAGCTCCAGCGCCCGGGAACAACAAGTTCTTCCCCCCAGTTGTCCCGATACAGGCCATCGAGCGTCAACTTCACCTTCGCACCGATGAAGTTGAATTCTCCTTTCAGAGAATGGATCGTCATCAGGATCGTGGCATGGCGGCCCGTCTCATCCTCCGTGCTGCTTGGCAATACCTCCCAGCCAATGCCGTAGGTCTGCATTTTCACTCCGTCCCTGGACGTTGCGGACACGCTCCGATCGAATGCGTAGTAGTCCTGATCCAGCACTGTCCCCTCCGGCGCGGTAAAGTCGATGAGGACCTCCGCACAATAGCGGTCGGCGATGACCTGCTCGATGCGCAGCACCGCGCCGCTGTCCCGTTCCACAATGTTCATTGGGACCGCCGCAGTCGAGAGCAGCTCTTCCTGCTCCGCAGTTGCTCCAAAGTACTCCGCCAACCGCTGATCCAGTCCAAGCGCCGCTGCAGCTGCCGCCATGCAGCACAGGATCGCGATGACCGCCGCAAGCACCGCCGCCGTGCGCAGGCGGCCTCTTCTTTTTGTCTTGTGCGTCATGTTCATTACCTCCGAAAGTGTGTCTTCGGAGGCGTGAAGCGCAGAGACTGTCTCCTGATATAGGTTTTCGTCAAACATCGTTGTTCGCCTCCTGAAGATCGGTTTTGAGCTGTTCCCGCCCGCGCCGCAATCGGGTGCGGACGGTCGCGTTGGGAACGCCAAGGAATTGGGAGATCTCCTCGCAGGAGTAGCCCTCATAATAGTGCAGAAAGATCGGCACACGGTATTTCTGCGGCAGCGCCATCACAGCATGAAAAAGTTCGCTGTGCTCCGGCGTTTTGAACGCAAGCTGTTCGGCATAATCATCGATCGCCTCCGTCCGCTTCCACGGAGAGAGGAACGCCCGCTTGCACTCGTTGACCGTAACACGGATGAGCCAGTGCCTGACGTGGTCCTCGCTCTCAAACGGTTTGTCCGTGCGGTAGAGCTTGAGCAGCACCTCCTGCGTGATGTCGTCCGATTCCGAGCGGCTTTTGGTGTAGTGGAGCGCCAGACGGAACACCATGTCCATATACTTTTTTGCAAGATACGCAAACTGTTCTTCTGTCAGCATGGAATACTCCTTGAAAAGCCTTTCACCTACTATATCATTCAGGCTGCGGAAATGTTTCACATTTGAAAAGATTTTTTGAAACGGCCCTGCATTCTGACGCAAGCGAAAAAAGAGGGGAATTTTTATTAGGAAGGCTGTTCGTAAAGTGCAAAAAATAACACTGCTTTCTGATCTCTAAAAAATCCAGTTCTCTACCACCCCAAAGAATCTAATGTAAAAGAAAAAACCCAAGGGAAAAGACCCTTGAGTTTCAACACTTTGGTGCGCGAGGCGGGACTTGAACCCGCACGTGCGTAATGCACACTAGAACCTGAATCTAGCGAGTCTGCCAATTCCACCACTCGCGCATATTTGATTTTTAAAAAGATGGTGCGGATGGCGGGACTTGAACCCGCACGTCCATACGAACACTAGCACCTCAAGCTAGCCTGTCTGCCAATTCCAGCACACCCGCATGTTCATCTTTCAAACGGCTGTCTCTCAACGACCGCTTGGCTATTATAAGCCCAAAATAGGCCAAATGTCAACCTTTTTTTGAGAGAAATAATAAAAAAATTTGCTGTAAGAGAAATGGCGGAAAAGCTCAGATTTTCCAAACTTTTCCGGCATCTTTTTCGTGTTAAAGCTGCGCGAGCGTCTCCCCCACCGCGCCCGTGATGACAAGGTCGGCACCAAGTCCGCGGTCGAGCGGCGTCTTGTTGATGACAACGAGCTTGTGTCCGCGATAGTAGCGCACGAGGCCCGCCGCCGGATAGACCGCGAGCGATGTGCCCGCGATGATGAGCACGTCGGCCTCCTGAATGTACTCCACCGCGCGATAGAGTGTCTTTTCGTCCAGGCCCTCTTCGTAGAGCACCACGTCGGGCTTGATGCGCCCGCCGCAGGTGCAGCGCGGCACGCCCTGCGAATGCTTGATGTAGGACACGTCGTAGAACTTGCCGCACTTCTCGCAGTAGTTGCGCAAGGTGCTTCCGTGCAGCTCGAGGACATTCTTGCTGCCCGCCGCCTGATGCAGCCCGTCGATATTCTGCGTGATGACGGCCTTGAGCTTCCCTTCCTTTTCCCACTCGGCGAGCTTTAAGTGCGCGGCGTTGGGCTTTGCGCCTTCGCAGAGGAGCTTCGCGCGGTAAAAGGCGAAAAACTTCTCGGGATAGCGCTCATAATACGTGTGACTCAGGATCGTCTCCGGCGGGTCGTCCCACTGCTGATGATACAGGCCATCCACACTGCGAAAATCCGGGATACCGCTCTCGGTCGAAACACCTGCCCCGCCGAAAAACACGATGTTGTCCGTTCCGTCGATGAGTTCTTTTAATTTCTTGACTTCGTCCGTCATAGCTTCTCCTTTGCGCGCGTGCGCTTATCTCACATAGCTCTTGTCGATCTGCACGATGGCAAAATAGCGCGGATCAAGCTCGTGTACCGCCCGCTTGATCTTCTCCTCCGCTTCCCTGTCGCTCAGCGCGCAGCCATACGGCACCACGGCATCGAAGATGACGTTCGTGTGCGTCGGCCCCGTGACCATGCGAAAGTCGTGGATGGAGATATTCTCGTCGATGCCGCGCACGAGCGAGGCGATCTTCTGATGCGCGGCGTTGGTGGTCTCGTCGTCCGTCACGATGGGGTCCATGTGGATGACCGCCTCGCAGCCGAGCCTGTCATGCAGTTTCTTTTCCACGTTGTCGATCTCGTCGTGCAGAGCGAGGATATCGCCGTGCGCGGGGACCTCAGCATGCAGCGAGATCATCACGCGTCCGGGGCCGTAGTCGTGCACCACAAGGTCGTGGATGCCGCAGACAACCTGACTTTCCATCACGATGTCGCGGATCTCCTGCACGAACTCCTCCGATGGCGGCTGGCCGAGCAGCGGCGAGAGGGTGTCCCTTGCCGCCTGCACGCCCGCCCACAGGATGAGCAGCGACACGACCAAGCCGCACCAGCCGTCGATCTGCCAATGCAGGAAATAGCCCGCGAGTGTCGCAAGCAGCACCGCCGCGGTCGCCGCGCAGTCGGACAGGCTGTCCGCCGCGGTCGCCTGCATGGCGGCGGCGCTGATCTTCTTCCCCACGCCGCGGTTGTAGCAGTACATGTAGAACTTGGCGCAGATGGAGACAAGCAGGATCGCCACCGTCAGCACGCTGCACTCCACAGCCTCGGGGTGCAGGATCGCGCCCACGGCGTCACGCAGCAGTTCAAAGCCCATCAGCAAAATGACGATCGAGACGATGAGGCCCGAGATATACTCCAGCCGCCCGTGGCCGAACGGATGCTCGGGGTCGGGCTTCTGCCCGGCCAAACGAAAGCCCAGCAGCGTCACGATGGACGCGCCCGCGTCGGACAGGTTGTTAAAGGCGTCCGCCGTGACGGCGACAGAGCCCGCAAGCGTCCCCGCAAACAGCTTGAGCGCGAAGAGCAGCAAATTGATGACAATGCCCACCGCTCCGCAAAGCACACCGTAAGCGCGCCGCACTGCGGCATCAGACGTGTTCTGATAGTCTTTGATGAACCGACTCGCAAGAAAACCGATCATAGTCTTCCCTCACTCGCTTTTGATCTGTAATTTCATGCGGCAGCAGAGGCGGTCAAGGTCCTCATCCGTTGCCGCAGGGATGCGCAGCTTCGCGCCGCAGCTTTTGCACACAAGGTCGACGTAGGTGCTGTGGATCTCCATGCCGTAGCTTTTGCTGCCGCAGGAGCAGGTGATACCGTCCTTGCGTGCGGCGATCTCCTTGAGCTCGGAGAGGATCTCGTACATGATGACGCTGTCGGCAAAGGCGGCGGGGTCGTCGCCCTGCTCGCGCTCCTTGGCCGCCGCGAGCGAGAGCTGCTCCATCTCGTGCTCGACGGCGTAGTCCTCGCCGATAAAGCAGCAGAGCATTTTCGTATCGGGGCAGGCAAGGCCGATGCCGCGCCCGTGCAGGAGCTTGTCGGCGCTGCACTCCGCCAGATGCTCCTCACCGCACACGCCGCACGGCACGCTCAGGCGAAATTTATTTTCCTCCGCCTCGATGGTCAGGCTTGACTCGCCGCACTCACAGCTCACGACCGCGCCCGAGGCGCTCAGGGCAAACACGCTTCTCTGCTGGATGACGCGCTTGTGGCACGCGGGGCAGAGATAGCCGATGGTACGCATTTCTTCTTTCATTCCATTTCCTCCCGGAAAGTAAAATATCATATGGTAATCTGAATATTATACCGCGTCCGTGCGCAAAAAGAAAGGGAGAAACACGCTGTTTCTCCCTTTTCTTTTTGGTTTTCGCGCTTTACGGCTTGACCGCGATGGCCTCGATCTCGACCAGCGCGCCCTTGGGCAGGGCGGCCGCCTGCATCGCACAGCGCGCGGGGCACTCGCCGGAGAAATACTTGCCGTACACCTCGTTGACAACGCCGAAATCGCCGATATCGATCATAAACACGGTCGTCTTGACAACGTCCTCAGCCTTGCAGCCAGCCGCCTCGAGCACCGCGAGCAGATTCTTGATGCTCTGCTCCGCCTGCTCGGACGTGCCGCCGGGAACAAATGCGCCGGTCGCCGGGTCCAGCGGAAGCTGGCCGGAGACAAATACAAAACCGTTTGCTTCGATCGCCTGGGAGTAGGGGCCGACGGCGCCGGGGGCAGTGGTCGTAGAAATCACATGCTTCACGGAAAAATCCTCCTATATCAATGTATTTTCATCATAACATCTTGCGCAATATGCGTCAAGTACTCATATTCTTGGAAAAACGGCAGAAACTAATGCCGCTTTTGAGCGATTCCCCTAAATCCATCGGAAAGGAAGAGCGTGATGGAACAAAAAACCGTCGGCGCGCAGACGCGCCGCCTGCGCACATGTCCCTCCGTCCTCTCGTTCGCCGCCGTCGGCGGGCGGTTCGAGGGTGAAGGCCCGCTGCGCGAATACTTTGACGAATTGAGCGAGGATCACTTCTTCGGCGAGAAGACCTGGGAAAAGGGTGAGAGTACCATGCAGCGCCACGCGCTCTCCCGCGCGCTGGAAAAGGGGGGGCTCAAGGTGAGTGACCTTGGCCTCATCTTTGCGGGTGATCTTTTGAACCAGTGCGTCGGCTCGTCGTTCGCTCTGCGAGAGAGCCGCATCCCATTCTATGGACTCTACGGTGCGTGCTCCACGATGGGCGAGAGCCTGTCGCTCGCCGCATTGATGCTCGACGGCGGGTATGCCTCTTGCGCCGCAGCGCTGACCTCCTCGCACTTCTGCACCGCCGAGCGGCAGTACCGCATGCCGGTGCCCTACGGCTCGCAGCGCACGCCGACCGCGCAGTGGACGGCCACAGGCAGCGGTTGCTGCCTCCTCGCGTGCGAGGGCGAGGGGCCCTATATCACACACGTGACAACCGGGAAAATCGTCGACAAGGGCGTCACCGACGCAAACAACATGGGCGCGGCGATGGCCCCCGCCGCCTATGACACGCTGTGCGCGCTCTTTCGCGACACGAGGACAAAACCCGAAGACTATGACCTCATCGTGACGGGCGATCTCGGCAGGCTCGGGCATCAGATCGTCTCGGACTTTTTCGCGCGCGATGGGCTCCCTCTCGGTGAGCGCTACACCGACTGCGGGCTTCTGCTCTACGACATTGAATCGCAGGATATGCACTGCGGCGGCAGCGGTTGCGGCTGCTCGGCAAGCGTTTTGTGCGGGTATCTGCTGCGCGGGATGCGCGAGGGCAAATGGAACCGCATCATCTTCGCGCCGACGGGCGCGCTGCTCTCCCCCACGACGACATTTCAGGGCGAGAGCATCCCCGGCATCTGCCACGCGGTCGTATTCTCGAATCACAAGGAGGGATAAGCGGTGGATTATCTGAACGCCTTTCTCTGCGGCGGCATCCTCTGCGCCATCGGACAGATTCTCATCGACAAAACGCCCCTCACGCCCGCGCGTATCCTGACGGGCTATGTCGTCTGCGGCGTTTTACTGACAGCCATCGGCGTCTACGAGCCCATCGTCAAATGGGGCGGCGCGGGCGCGACCGTGCCGCTGCTCGGCTTTGGCTACTCGCTCGCTAAGGGCGTCGAAAAAGCGGTCAGCGAGCAGGGCTGGCTCGGCGTGATGACCGGCGGCCTCAGCGCCACGGCGGGCGGCATCGCCGCAGCGGTCGTCTTTGCTGTGCTGATGGCGCTCATTTTTAAGCCCGGCGACAAACGGTAATAATAAAAAACGAGGAGAGGGTTTTCACCCTCTCCCCTTTTATGGAAAATCGCTTTTTACGATGCGCGCAGGCCGGGCTCTTCGATCTGCTCAAGCGTCATCACTCTGGTGTGGCAGATTGGCTTCCACTCGACCTTCGTAAAGAGCGACGCAATGCAGATCGGCACGTAGGTGAGCATGAAGAGCGGGAACGTGAAGGCGTAGAGCACCTTTTTCCACGCCGCGCAGCGGATATTCTTCCACTCCGTCACGGTCGTGATCGCGCCGAGCACAAAGAGCGTTAAGTACAGGCTCATCAGCGTTTGCAGCACGGAGACCGCCAGCACCGCCATCGAACCGCCTGACGTCGCGTTCGCGATCGCCGCGCCGATGTTCACGACCACGCTCAAACCCGTGAGCACCGCCGCGGGCATGATGTTCATGGTCATGTCATAGCAGGAAAAGCTGCCGCGCGCAATGCCGGAGAAGAGCTCGGAGGCGTACTTGCGGAACACCTGCAGGTAGCCCTTCGACCAGCGCATGCGCTGGCGCCAGGACTGGGCAAAGCTCGTGGGCTGCTCGTCATAGAGCACCGCGCCCGCCGCGTAGCCGACCTTTTCCCCGCGCACGACGTTGTCAATGGTAAACTCGATGTCCTCGGTCAGCAGGAAGAAGTTCCAGCCGCCGCACGCTTCCAGCACACCGTCGGAAAACAGAAAGCCTGTGCCGGACACGGCGCAGCTGCTTCCAAGGCGCATGCGCGCGTTATTGAGATACTGCGCCTCGCGCAGGAACCACAGCGCATAGCCCGCGGAGATCCAGTTGTCGCCGTAGTTTTTGGAGTTGCGGTAGCACGTCACGATCTCATAGCCGCTGGAGTAGACCTTCTCGATCTCGGAGATGAAGTTCGGGTCGAGGATATTGTCGGCGTCCAACACGAGATAGGCATCGTAGTGCTTGCGGCCCGGGCGCTTGATGCGCTTGAGCATTTCATTGAGCACATAGCCCTTGCCGACATGCACCGTATCGTGGCGCTCAAAGACGATCGCGCCGCGCTCGCGCGCCACACGGGCCGTGTCATCCGTGCAGTTGTCCGCGCCGACGTAGATGTCCACGTGGTCCATCGGATAGTTCTTCTGCGCGTGGATGCTGTCGAGCAGCTGGCCGATGACGTTTTCCTCGTTGCGCGCGGCGATGAGGACGGCAATGCGGTGGTTTTCATTGCGGCAGGTGAATTTTTTCCGCTTCAGCAGCGCCACCGCCACATAGAAGAATTGATAGGAATAGCATACGAAAAATAGCGCCATGATGACGGCGTTGATCGTGATGACAGTCTGCATAATATGTTCCTCCATTGCCGGAAGCTCCGGCCCATTTTGGTTTCTTTCCCGCCTGTGGGAAAAGTTATATCATGCAAACCTTGTGATTCCACTGTGAAAATTCTTAACAAATTCCGAACATCCACGGTAGAAATTATTAAGCCCTGAAATGAGTAACAGGCAGTGCCGCTGGCGCTGCCTGTTCACTCTTTTATAATGTAATCGCGCCCGGTTTGACATCGGAATCGTGGTTGGCGATGCACGCAACGCAGTTCCGCTCCCGACTCTGTGCCCTGATCCACGCGAGCGACTTTTTCTGCGCCGCGCGGTCGTCGGCGATGCCGGAGAGCAGCACCGCGTCCCAATCGACAGGCGCGACGCCCCGCGCCGCGAGCTGCTCGTCGACGGCCGCACTGCTTTCGACAACAACCTGATTCGTAAAATACAGCGGCAGCGAGCCGAGCGAGCGGATCTGCGCCCTGCGCTCAAAGATGCCGTGCGGGCTCATATCGCGGTGCCAGCCGCAGTCGAACAGAACGTTCCCGTGCGCGCACTCGATGAGATAGGCCGAAACCGGCAGCCAGAGCCGGACTTTCTATCCAGCACGCCAGACGCCTTGAGCGCGCTGTAATGCTCGCCGCCGAACGGCAGCTCCGGCGCGACGCACACCTTGCCGATGTGGAAAATATGAATCTTGATCTCGCTCATCGTCTGCCTCCCGTCTTGAAATGCCATCAAATCCCGTCAAATCCCGCTTTTTTCGGTCTCTGCCAAAAGGCACTTGCAGCCCTCTGAGACATCCCGCCACGTCGCTTCAAAATCGCCTGTATACCACGGGTCGGCGACGTCGCCCGGGCGGTCGGTGTAGTCGAGCAGCCGGTGCATCTTCCCCGCCGGATCACCGCCGCAGATGCGCTGCATGTTTTTGAGGTTCGCGCCCTCCATGCCGATGAGCAGATCGTACTCCTCGTAGTCCTGCGCCGTGAGCTGGCGCGCAGCGTGTCCCTCGCAGGAAATGCCGTGCTCGGCGAGCTTGCGCCGCGCGGGCGGATAGACGGGATTGCCGATCTCATCACGGCACGTCGCCGCGGAGTCGATCTGAAATTCGTCGGCAAGTCCTGCCTTTTCGACCAGGTCCTTCATCACAAATTCCGCCATCGGGCTGCGGCAGATATTGCCCAAGCAGATAAATAAGATTTTCGTCATAGTCTTTCTCCGTAAGTTTTGATAACCGTAATGTAACAGAAAAATGGAAAATCGTCGAGAAGAAATGCTGTCTTTTCGTTCAGAACTTGTTTGTAAATTCGATACTGCCTTTCCAGTCCATAGAAGGCGTGCTATGATTTTATGGGAGCGCAGAACACACTAAAGAAATACGGAGGTGTCACATGACTGCAGATCAAGGAGAATATGAGAAATTTATGGCAAAACTTTCTAAATCAGGATTGGAACTCCAAAAGGACTTTAGCCGCCTCTCGCTGGAAAATCAAAAGCGTTTTATGCAAGAGGTCAACCAAAGGCTAAAGTGTTTTGGACATGCAGTAACCATTACCGATATTCTACAGAGTCTATTTCGTGGGACGAGCTGCTATCTTCTGCCCAGGATAAAATTATAAACAATAGCGTCAACTGTAGAACAAAATCGGTGAAGTAAACTACTATGTCGCCCACAATGTAGCCCACGGAAGGAACTATTCCAAACCGAAGCAAAAACGTTTTTACCAAAAACAAGAAAAACCTTGAAACCGTTATGGCTTCAAGGTTTTTACTTGGCGCGGAAGAGAGGATTTGAATTCGCAAGCAGGTGTAAAATGCTGTAAATGCGCGTAAAGAAATCCCTGTGTTTTCAAGGCTTTTCGGATTTTGGCGTAAAATGCTGTAAAGCCTTGTAAAAGCTGTTTGGGGTAAACTTAGGGGTCAAAAATAGGCTTCTTTGTCTCTTACAAATGACCCTGCTTTTGTCTTTCTGTCCGCTATTCTTCTTTGAAATTCGGATGTCTATATAAGACTACTGTTTCTCCGTTCTCGATCTTTTCTTTTTTCAAAACGGTGAGCATTGATTGGTTTTCCATATAGTCAACATTTTCTTTTGCAAACGCAGACTTGCAATAATGCTGATATTCGTCTTTTTCATCTATGAATACAAAATATGTTTCTCCTGACCGCTCGTTTTTTATGATAAAGTCTGCATCGATCCGGCTATTCCCTCGCACTTTTTGAGCGTTGAACTGTGCAATTAAAAAATCACCTTCCAGTGTCTCTTTCAGGCCAATAATTGCATCTAATCGGCCTTTGATCCTTTCCCAATTCCGTCCGTTTTCAATTCTCCGGCCGTCCATTCTTCCATTCAGTAGTGCTGGAATCAGCTTTTCGCCATAATACTCGGATGAGCGAATCCCAAAATCAACGTCCCGGGCATACTGCATTCCCGACAAGTGGGGAAAGTCCTCAAAAGCAAACTTTAGCCGAATATGGAACGCCTTGCCACGTCTGCCGGTTACAATGTGATATTCAGTTTTGCTCAATCGTTCCCATTCCCGAGCAGCCTTTACAAGTAGACACATTTCGACATTTCCCCTAAAAAAAGCGGAACTCTGAATCCAGAGCTCCGCAACAGCGTTTTCTTTCGGGTTTAACCCTACATCAGCCTGTGGAAACCGCTTAACCCTAATACAAGACTCCACAAGTGTACGGATGCTGACCCCATCACTTGCTTCAACGTCACGGCAGACAATCATGTTGCTGCCTACTTAGAGTATATGCACTTCCGCCCATTTTGTCAATGAGAATTCATGAAATTTCTTTATCTCAGACAACCTCATCACAATATATGCAGCAAGAGCGGAGGAATCACCCTCCGCTCTTCGCTTTTAGTCAGATCGACGCCACCGCTCAAAACGCCGATCTTCTATTTTGCAATGGCATAGCTTTCAGTATTCTTTAGCGGTAAAAATCAGAATGAAACTCCACGCTCTGCACAGAGTTCTTTCAAAAGCGCTACCGCTTCGTCAAGCTCCATAGCATGATCATGGATTTCGTTGTATGAGGGATATACCAGAAAGCCTGACTGATAGTCAAAAATCTGATATC
>OOAE01000750.1_pt1 | contig 28317 bp, 27 predicted proteins | sample 1671271 | NCBI WGS metagenome assembly OOAE01 (sample SAMN06348139, study PRJEB24527) | human gut metagenome | biome: human gut; feature: ankylosing spondylitis patient; material: feces | host: Homo sapiens | place: China | collected 2015-10 | reverse complement strand
CAAGTGGCCCATCGCCATTCTGATCGGCCTTGTGGCGGTGCTGCTCGGCGGCGCGGGGAGCGGCGGTCCGGAGGTCAAATTCAATTACGATGTGTCCTCGGGCGTGTCGACGACGTTTGGCTACGGCGGACAGACGATTTACTCCACAGGCTACGGTTTGGACCCGAAGTGGAGCGGACTGCTCGTCGGCGGTGTGGTCTATCTCATCGTGATCGCGCTCGTGTTGGCGGCGGCGTACTTCATCCTCGGCAGCATCGTGGGCGTGGGGTATGCCAAATATAACCTCGGCCTTGTCGACCGCACGGAGCTGGGCTTTGAGGCGCTGTTCGCCTATCTTCCGAACTGGAAGACGACGACGCTGACGCGGCTTTGGAAGGGCCTCTATATTCTGCTGGGGACGATCCTGCTCGTCATTCCGGGACTGATTATGGGCTACACCTACGCGATGACGGACTACATTTTGGCCGAGCACCCGGACATGGCGCCGGGCGAGGTGATGAAGGGCTCGAAGGCGATGATGGAGGGCAACCGCTGGCGGCTGTTCTGCCTGCAATTCAGTTTCATCGGCTGGATGCTCCTCAGCTCGCTGACGTTCGGCCTTGGCAACCTTGCGCTGCGCCCCTATCAGGAGGCGGCATACGCCGCGTTCTACCGCGAGGTATCGCTCGGGTAAAAAGATAGAGAGAAACAAAACGCGCCCCGCGGATGATCCGCGGGGCGTATTTTTGCTGTGATGGAAAGCTTACTTTGCGCTGTCGTTTGCGAGGGCCTGGTCGATCAGCTTCTGGAGCGCTGCCATGTTGTCCTCGTTGTCGATGCCGCCGAGCATTGCCTCACCGACGATAGCACCGCTGCGGTCGATGACATAGGTGGTCGGGAAAGCCATGATGTCGCCCGCAAAGTCGCCGGCTGCGCTGTCGGAGGGGAAGTAGATGTTCTGGTAGCTTGCACCCTTGGACTCAAGCAGGTTCTTGGCCGTGCTGATCGCATCGGCATTGCCGTCGAGCGTATCGACGTTGATGCCGACGACCGCGCCGCCCTGCTTCTTGAGCGTTTCATTGAGGGCGTTCAGCTCACCAAGCTCCGCCACGCAGGGCTTGCAGCCGCTGAACCAGAAGTTCACGACCGTCACGGCGTTCTTGGAGAAGAGGCTGTTGTCCACATCGTTGCCGTCAAGGTCCTTGCCGGTGAAGGCGGGGAAGGCCGGGACGGAATCGTTCATGCCGCCGTTTTCACCGTCGCCCGCGGGCTGGAGGGCGGCATACTGCTCCTGCAGGGGCTGGATCTGGTCTTCAAGGTCACGGATCTGCTCGGAACCTTCGGTCAGCGTCTTGAGCTCGTCCTCGGTGAACTTGTCCTTCACGAGGTCGAGGGCGGCAAGCAGGTAAGAACCGTAGTTCGATTCATCGGGGATCTCGTCGCGCTTTTCGTTCATGGCGGCGAAGAGCTTCTGCCACAGCTCGAGGTTTTCTTCCATGATGGCGTTTTCCTTGTCGGCGAGCTCCTGGATCTGAGCGTAGATCTCCTCGGCGGTCGCGCCCTGCGTATCGCTGTCGTCCTTGCCGTCGCCCTTGCTGCCGCAGGCGGCGAGGGAAAGCGTCAGCGCAAAGGCGAGCAGCAGCGTAATAATCTTCTTAAAATTCATGGTTTATTCTCCTTTGTTTTCTTCAATGATCGGTTTTTGAGACAATTTGGAACATGCTCCGCTGCCACCGAAGGCGTAGCGGAAGCGGACGGCCTCCGTCGGGCAGGCGGTCACGCATTTGCCGCAGCGGATACATTCGCTGTGATTCGGCGTTTTGGTCACATCCACGTCCATGGGGCAGGTCCTTGCGCACTTGCCGCAGGAGACGCATTTGTTCTCGTCAACGTGCATCGACAGCAGCGACACGCGGTTGAAGAGTGCGTAGAACGCGCCGAGCGGGCAGAGCCACTTGCAGAACGGGCGGTAGAAGACGACGCTGAGCACGACGACTGTCACGAGCACGCAGAGCTTCCACGAAAAGAGCTTGCCGAGCGCGGCGCGGATGCTGCTGTTGACAAGCGAGAGCGGGATGGCGCCTTCCAGAACGCCCTGCGGGCAGAGATATTTGCAGAAGAACGGGTCGCCCATGCCCGCTTCGTTCACCACAAGCACCGGCAGCAAAAAGACCATCACCACCAGAATGACATATTTAAGGTAGGTCAGCGGCTTTAAGCGCTTTGTGGAGAACTTTTTGGTCGGGATCTTGTGCAGCAGCTCCTGAAACCAGCCGAACGGGCAGAGGAAGCCGCAGATGAAGCGGCCCAGCAGCACGCCGAGCAGGATGAGGATGCCGGTGATGTAATAGGAGAAGCTGAATTTGGACGAGCCGACGACGGCTTGAAACGCGCCGATGGGACACGCGCCCGCCGCTCCCGGACAGGAGTAGCAGTTCAGCCCCGGCACGCACACGGTCTTGCCCGCGCCGCGATAGAGCGTACCCTTGAGGAAGTTCGGCAGGTGCAGATTCGTCAGCAGCGCCGCGCAGGCCTGAACCAGTCCGCGCCAGCGGGCGAGCAGAAAGGAAAACGGTTTTTTCTTATCCAATGCCCACACACTCCAGACATAGTTTGATCGCCTTGTTTAGCACGACGCCTGCCTCGCCGCGAGATGCGCCGTAGACGAGGAATGCGAGGCCAAGCAGCAGAAAAAGAATCTGCACCCCGGCCTTTTTGCCAAATGTTTTGTTCAAATTATCACCCTTTCTGTTGTACCGGCGCTTAGACTACACAGGGAATATGAATACAGTATGAACAGCACCTTAAAAGAACCCTAATTTTATCTGGAAATAATAAGAAGTTTGCCCTGTGCGAAGGGGGTTGCACCATTATCCGCGCTTTTGAAAGAGCTTTGAAGCATAACGGGAGACGAGCTCACCGATCACAAGCCCCAGCACCGCGCCGGCGAACACGTCACTCGGAAAGTGCACATATAAATAAAGACGAGAGAAGGCGAGCAGCACGGCGAGCGGGATGGCCGCATAACCGAAGCGGCGGTCTGCGCGCGTTGTCGATGTCCTTGTCAGGATAGGTCTCGATGTACGGCTCTTTGGCGAACGCCGCGACCGGCAGCGCGGGCAGCCATGCCATCGGATGCGCAGCGGGAACCCAGGCCGTCAGCTCATCGTAGCCGATGGGGAGCCAGTCGTGCCCACCCTCGCGCGCGGAGATGAAGCACAGATCGAGTTGGTGCGCGTTGAGCTGTGTGATCAGCTCTGTGCTGTACCCACCGCGCAGCTGCACCTGAATGCCGCCGTAGCGCGCGTGGAAATCCGATATGATGCGCGCGAGCGGCGAATAAAACGCGCTGTATGCCGTGCCGACGGTAACCGTGCCGACATCCAGCCCGCGCAGCTGCGCGGAGAGCTGGGCGCAGCTCTCGCCCGCGTGCAGTAGGTCGCGGATGGCGGGCAGCAGCTTTTCGCACTCCTTTGTCGGGCGAACGCCGCTGTGCTCGCGCAGCAGGAGCGGAACGCCCGTCTCCTCCTCAAGCGCCGCGACCATGCGGCTCACGCCGGAGGGCGTGTATTGCAGCGCCTCCGCGGCGGCGGACAGACTTCCGGTCTCAATGGCGCAGACGAGCGCGCGGTAGCGATCGAGTTCCATGGCGTTCTCCTTTGCAAAATTGTCAAAGATGGTTTGATGGATCATCGGTTTACGCAAAGTATAGCGCGGGTGTATGCTGTTGTCAAATCCTTGGAAATGGGGGAAACTATGGCACGCTCTTACGATCTAACGAGCGGCAGCATCCCGCAGCATCTGCTGCGCCTGGCCGCACCGCTCATCATGGGCAGTATCTTGCAGCAGCTCTACAACACGGTGGACGCCTTTATCCTCGGGCGCTTTGCGGGCGATTTGGAGTTCGCCGCTGTCGGCGTTGCGGGCTCGGTGATGAACCTTTTCCTCTTTATGATCACAGGCGCGTGCACGGGCATTTCCGTCATCTTCGCCAAGCTCTACGGTGCGGGCGAGCGCGAGCGCTTCCGCCGCGGGCACTGGCTCTCGCTCTCGTGCGGGCTGCTGGTGACGCTCGCGTGCAGCGGCCTCGGCTTTTTGCTGCTCTCGCCGCTGCTGCGGCTCATCCAGACGCCAAGCGAGCTCAAGACCTTTGTCTCGGTATATCTGACGATCATTTTGGCGAGCCTGCCCGCGGCGTTTCTCTACAACCTCTACGGCGCGCTGCTGCGTGCCATCGGGCGGGCGAACGCGGCGCTGATGGTGCTCGCCGCGGCGGTGACGGTCAATGTCGCGCTCGACTACTGCTTTGTTGCGCGCTTTCAGTTGGGCATCGCGGGCGCGGCGTGGGCGACGGCGGCGTCGCAGGCTATTTCGGCGGTGCTGTGCATCCTCTACCTGCGGCGCAAGGCACCGGAGCTCATTTTTGTCCGCGCGGACTGCCGTATGGATGGAGAGCTATTGAAGCAGACGGCGCATTTCAGCTTCGTCACGGCGCTGCACCAGTCGAGCCTGTACATCGGAAAGCTCCTGGTGCAGGGCGCGGTCAACACTGGTGGCACGGACATGATCTCGGCCTACACGGCGACGACGCGCATCGAGGGCTTTGCCAACTCGTTTGGCGACAGCGGCAGCGCTGCGACCTCCGTGCTCGTGGCACAGAATCGGGGAGCAGGGAAAGAAGAGCGCGTGAAGGAATCGTTTCGCAGCAGCCTTTTTCTGATGCTTGCGATGGGGCTTGCGATGTCGCTCATCATGTACGTTAGCGCGAGCACGTCGGTCGGTTTTATGCTCGGGACGCGCAGCGGCGCGGCGTTTGAGAATGCGCGCGACTATCTGAAGCTCGTGGCGCTTTTCTACACGCTCTGCTTCACCGGCAACACATTCGCTGGCTATTTTAACGGCATCGGGAAGGTATCCGTCCCGTTCCTCGGTGCGACGAGCCACATCGCGCTGCGAGTCGTTCTCTCGTGGCTGCTGGTCGGCAAAATGGGCCTCCCCGCCGTCGCGCTGGCAACAGGCCTCGGCTGGGTGCTGGTCAACGCGCTGTGGACCTTTGTCAAATGGAGGATGGAGAAAAAGCAGAAAGCAGCAGAACATGATATTATGTAAACATCAAAAGCCGCGCGCCCTTAGGCGCGTGGCTTTTGATAAGTTTTGTGAGGTATCGCCGCTGATCAAAATGCGCGGCAAAGGGATGACATTTTTGAGAAAGCACGAGGTTTTTGCCTATATGGGAAGACCATGTCGAAAGAGAAAAACTTTTGTAAGAGACGCGCTCTGCTTGCTGAACTTCTGTAAAGTGAAACTATTTTACAATTCTTCAAAATGGTAGCGCGGCTTGCCGACGCTTTTCTTGCCATATTCGATGGCTCTTGTCGGGCAATAGCAGATGCAGGCCATGCACTGTGTGCAGTTGGTTCCCCAGACGGGACGGGCGTTTTGCAGTGTGATGTTATTCAGCGGGCAGAGCTTTTCGCATTTGCCGCAGCCGATGCAGACATCGCTTGCGGTAAAGGAATTTGCCTTCACAAACAGCGGATAGAAAACCGGGTTCACCGCGCTGCTCGCGATGCGGTCGTAGAGTTTTTTGCGCGGCGGCGAGAACATGTGTCCTGCGCGGATCGCGGCGATCGCGCGGTCGATGAACGGCTCGGCTTTGGCGACGATCCGGCGAGCCTCCTCGACGGTTGGTGCGTTGAACATGGCGATGAAATTCTCCGGCATGACGATCTGCGCCGTGCCCATGTAGACGAGGCTCTTTTCGCGGCAGAGCGCACGGTTGTACTTCGCGGCGTTGCCGATCTCGCTGCCGCAGTCCATGACGAACCACGTTTCCCTCGCGCCGCGCAGTTCTGTTCGCAGCAGATGGTCGCGCACGATGCGCGGGATGCGCCAGGCGTAGGTCGGCATGACGAGGACGAGCCGTCCATTGACGGCGAGCGGTGTTATGTCGCCTGATTTGATGCGGTCATTCAGGCTGATGAGCGTATCGTTCAGCGCGTGTGCGATGCGCTCGGCGATGTGGCGGCTGTTGCCGGTGCCGGTGAAATAGAGTACCATGGCGACCTCCTGTGTCTTTGCTCGAGCACTGCCCGAATATTGTATTGCCTCTATTGTACCAGCCGTGGCGCGCGCAGACAAGCGCTTTGTGTAGGAAAACCGGCGGAGTAAAGGGACTTGAACCTGAGAGAAAAATCGCCGCGGCTTTTCTTTTTTAACCGAAAGGGGCGAAAGAGGCATATTGCCTCTCGTGTACTTGTGTTTCCTGCATTTTCTGCTTGCGGAATGGGGGCGGATATGGTATCTTGAACCATGTGTCCGTCGGCCGTTTTCGACCGGCGGTTCACGCTCTCTAACTGAACGACCACCGAAAGGCAGGGCTTTTTCTTATGATGATCAACAAGCGGCTCATCGGCGCGGTGCCGGAGAGCAAAAAATATATCGCGGGCAACGTCGCGCTGCAATGGTGCTCGCTGTGCGCGAACATCGCGATGATGAGCGCCGTGACGGCGCTGCTCGCCGCGCTGTTCGCGGGCGAGGTGACGCAGAGTAAGATCGTCACGACCGCCGTGACCGCGCTTGCAGCTGTCGCCGTGCGATACGGCTGTACCGTCGGCGCGTCGCGCATGGGGTATCTATCGTCCAAGGCGGTCAAGAAGACGCTGCGCGGCGCGATCTATGACAAGCTCCTGTGCCTCGGCGCGTCGTATTTCGAGCGGGTCAAAACGTCGGAGGTCGTGCAGGTCGCGGTCGAGGGCGTCGACCAGCTCGAAACGTACTTCGGCGCGTATCTGCCGCAGTTTTTCTACGCGATGCTCGCGCCGCTGACGCTTTTTGTCGTGCTGTGCTTCGTGAGCGTGCCGGCGGCGGTCGTGCTGCTCGTCTGCGTGCCGCTCATCCCCGTCGCCATCGCGGCGGTACAGACATGGGCGAAGAAGCTGCTCTCGAAATACTGGGGGCAGTACACGGCGCTCGGCGACACGTTTCTTGAAAATTTGCAGGGCTTGACGACCTTGAAAATCTATCAGGCTGACGCCTTCAAAAATGATGAGATGAACGTCGAGGCCGAAAAGTTCCGCAAGATCACGATGAAGGTTCTTACGATGCAGCTCAACTCCATCACGATCATGGACCTCATCGCCTACGGCGGCGCGGCGCTCGGCGTCATCATGGCCGCAACGCAGCTGCGCGCGGGGAAGATCGACCTTGCGGGCGCGCTGCTCATCATCCTGCTGGCGGCGGACTTTTTCATCCCCATGCGCCAGCTCGGCTCGTTTTTCCATATTGCCATGAACGGCATGGCCGCGAGCGATAAGATTTTCCGCCTGCTCGACCTGTCCGAGCCCGCACACGGCGGCGTCAGGTGTCCCGCGGGCGACATTGTCTGCCGCGGCCTGCGCTTTTCCTACGAACCGGAGCGCGAAATTCTGCACGGCGTTGATCTGACGATCCCGCAGGGCAAATTCGTCTCGCTCGTCGGTGAGTCGGGCTGCGGCAAGTCGACGATCTCCGCGCTTTTGATGGGTAGAAACAAGGGCTACACCGGCTCTGTGGCAATCGGCGGCGCGGAGCTGCGCAACATTGAAAAAGCGAGCCTGATGCGGCGCATCACCTACGTCAGCCACCAGAGCTACCTCTTCAAGGGTACGGTACGCGACAATTTGCTGATGGGCAAGCCTGGTGCGAGCGATGATGAGCTCTGGAGCGCGCTCACGCAGGTCAATCTCGCGGACTTTCTCAGAGGGGAAGCGGGGCTCGACACCTTACTTTCCGAGCGCGGTGAGAACCTTTCGGGCGGTCAGCGCCAGCGCCTTGCGCTCGCCCGCGCGCTGCTGCACGACAGTCCCGTGTACATCTTCGACGAGGCTACGTCGAACATCGACGTTGAGAGCGAGAACGACATCATGGCGCAAATTCACGCATTGGCGGGCCGGAAGACGGTGCTGCTGATCTCGCACCGTTTGGCGAACGTCACAGCGTCGGATGAAATTTACGTGCTGGAGCGCGGCAATATCGTTCAGCACGGCACGCACGAGGCGCTGCTGAAGCAGGGCGGCGCTTACGCCGCGCTGTGGTCGGCCCAGCAGGTGTTGGAGCACTACGGAGAGGAGGCGGCAAAATGAAAAAAAGAAGCGGTTTTACCGTCATGGCGCGGCTCATCGGCCTCGTGAAGCCACTGAGCGGCTACATGGTGCTCGCCATTTTGATGGGCCTTGTCGGCCACCTCTGCGCCGCGTTCATCACGATCTTCGGCGGCTTTGCCGTGCTTGACCTGCTCGGCTTCGCAACGCCCGTCGCGCTCAAGACGACGTTCGTCTGTGTGCTGCTCTTCGCGCTCATGCGCGGCGTCTTTCGCTACGCCGAGCAGTCCTGCAACCACTTCATCGCCTTCAAGCTGCTTGCGCTGATCCGCGACAAGGTCTTCCGCGCACTGCGCCGTCTCTGCCCCGCGAAGCTCGAGGGCCGCGACCGCGGCGACCTCATCTCCGTCATCACGTCGGACATTGAGCTGCTCGAGGTCTTCTACGCGCACACGATCTCGCCCGCGGCCATCGCGGCGCTGTTCACACTCATCATGTGTCTGTTCATCGGGCATTATCACGCGTTGCTTGGCCTTCTGGCACTCGCGGCTTACGTCTGCGTCGGCGTGGTCATCCCGCTCATCACGTCCCGCCGCTCGTGCGATACGGGGATGCGATTCCGCACGGAGTCGGGCGCGCTGTCGGCCTTCGTGCTCGACAGCCTGCGCGGCCTGAACGAGACCATTCAGTACGATCGGGGCGCAGAGCGCCGCGCCGAGATGGATGCGCGCACCGATGCGCTATCCAAAGAGGAAGCCAAGCTCAAGCGTCTCACGGGCCAGAACATGGGCATCACGAACACGGCCATTTTGCTCTTCGACCTTGCAATGCTGGTTTCTTGCGCGGCACTGGTGCAGCGCGGAGAGCTGACGTTCGACGGGGCGCTCATTGCGGTCCTTGCGCTGTTTTCGTCGTTCGGCCCCACGGTCGCGCTGGCAAATCTCGGTGCGACGTTGCAAAACACCTTCGCCGCGGGCAACCGCGTACTCGACATTCTGGATGAAGAACCCGTGGTCGACGAGGTCAGCGGACAGAAAGAGGTCGAATTTACCGGCGCGGAGGCCGAGCACGTCACGTTCTCCTACGGCGGGGAGGACATTCTCTCCGACGTTTCCGTCCGCTTCCCGGAGGGGAGCGTCGTCGGCATTGTGGGCCGCAGTGGCAGCGGAAAATCGACGCTTTTAAAGCTCCTGATGCGCTTCTGGGATGTGCAGAAGGGCCGCGTCCGCCTGTCAGGCACGGACGTTTCCAGCATCAACACGGGGAATCTGCGCGAGATGGAGAGCTTCGTCACGCAGGAGACGCATCTCTTCCACGACAGCATCAAAAATAACCTCCGCATCGCAAAGCTTGACGCGACGGACGACGAGATCGTCGCGGCCTGCAAAAAGGCCGCCGTGCACGAATTCATCATGACGCTGCCGCAGGGCTACGACACGTCGGTCGGCGAGCTGGGCGACACGCTTTCGGGCGGCGAGCGCCAGCGCCTCGGACTCGCCCGCGCGTTTCTGCACGACGCGCCGCTGATGCTCCTTGACGAGCCGACGAGCAATCTCGACAGCCTGAACGAGGCGGTCATCCTGAAATCGCTGCACGAGCAGTGCGCGGGCAAGACCGTCGTGCTCGTGTCGCACCGCGCGTCGACCATGCGCATCGCCGACACGGTCTACTCCGTCGAGCACGGGAGAATGAGCTGATGAAGGATATCGAAACCAAGCGCGAGCGCGAAAAGAAGATGATCTCGCAGATGATCGCCCTCTACTGCCACCGCAATCACCACACAAAGGGCGTGCTCTGTCCCGAGTGCGCGGCGCTGAACGACTACGCCCGCGCCCGCTCCGAGCACTGCCCGTTCATGGAGACGAAGACCTTCTGCGTCAACTGCCGCGTGCACTGCTACAAACCTGACATGCGTGAAAAGATCCGCGCCGTGATGCGCTTTTCCGGCCCGCGGATGATTTTCTATCACCCCGTCGCCGCAATCCGCCACGTGGTGGAGACAAAGCGCGAAAAAAAGAGACTGGAGAGAGAAAACCGATGAAGCTGAAACGCCTTTTCTTCCTGATCCTCGGCTGCGTGTGCCTTGCGCTCGGCTGCGTCGGCATCGTGCTGCCGGTGCTGCCCACGGTGCCGTTCTTCCTTGCGACGGTGTTCTGCTTTGCAAACTCGTCGGAAAAGCTGCACACATGGTTTCTCGGCACAGAGCTCTATCAAAAACACCTCGACTCATTCGTGAAGAAAAAGGGCATGACCGCGCAGACCAAGGCCGGCATCCTGATGTCCGTGACGCTGCTGATGGCCGTCGGCTTTTTCCTGATGCTGCGAAAAGCGCTCTACATTCCCTGCACTATTCTCGCTATTGTGTGGCTCTGCCACCTCGTCTACTTCCTCTTCGGTGTGAAGACGATCAAGACAGAATGCGAGGAGCAGATTTGAGTAAAAAAAGCGGCAGAGCCACCGGAATGCTCCGGCGGCTCTGCCGCTTTTTTGAGAGAGAGGGAAAAATCATGCTTTTTCGGGGCGCAGCGGGCCGTAGAAGTAGCTCGCGGTCGCGCCGCCGTCGATGAGGAAGGTCGAGCCCGTGATGAACGCGCCCTTGTCGCTCATCAAAAGCTCGGCGACGTTTGCGACTTCGTCCGCCGTGCCGGGGCGTCCCGCGGGGCACTTAGCGAACATGTTCTTGTAGAAGCCGCCGCGCGGGCCGTTGAACTCGTCGAGTGCCAGCGGCGTGACGATGATGCCGGGGGAGATGTCGTTCAGGCGCGCGCCGCGCTTGCCCCATCCGACCGCCTGCGCCGTGACGCGCTTCTCGTTGCAGCACTTCGCCATCTGATAGGCATGGAGCGTGTCACGGATGTTCTCGGGCTGCAAAAAGTCGAGGGACAGCAGATCCTCCGTCGGCGTGGTGGCGAGCTTTTCGCCCTGCTCCGCCGTCAGGGCGGGCATGCGCCAGCGGGACTGGCTCGAGATCGTCACGCCCACGCCGCCCGGTGCGATGACCCTGCCGACCTCTTCTAAAAGTACCGCCGTACCGTAGAGGCCGACCTTCAGGATCGCCTCGATGGGCGCCTGACCGGGCGACACACCCGCAGCGTTGACGAGCATCTTGATCTCGCCGTACCTCTGCCCCCGGCAATGAGGGCCTTGATGGACGAGCGGCTCGAGAGGCCCATCTCGACGGGTGTGACATCGAAGCCCGCCTCGTTCATTGCCTTAGCGATTGCCTGCGCGTTTGCGAGCTTTTTGTCGCCGACGACGATCTTCAGCCCGCGCCCATGCGGCGGGCGATGGCCATGCCGATCTGTCCGGCACCGGCCCATAACATGACGTTTTTCATCGTTTTCCTCCTTACAGCAGCACCTTGACGCTCTGCGCCCAGGCGTTGATCTTGCTTTCCGGCGTTTCCAGATGGTCGCCGCCGGTGACGCTCTGCAAGGACTTTGCGATGCGCTCGGTATTGCGCACGACCAGGAATAGTAAACGATCAGGGGCTTTTTCATTTCGTTACCTCCTCGACCCAATGCGCAAGCGCGCTCTTTGCCTCTGCAACGTGGCTGCCGTGGATGGCGAGGCCCTTCGTGACCGCCGCACCATGGGCAGCCTTGCGGATGTCGTTTTCGGTATCGGAAAGGCCGCTGCCCTCGTGCGTGCAGAAGGGGTGGATGGTCTTGCCCGTGAAGTCGTAGTGCTCGAGGAAGGTGTAGACCGCCATCGGCATCGTACTGCAATAGTTGGGGTAGCCGAGGTAAATTTCATCATAGGCATCGAGGTCATCGGGCAGATCCAACACCGCGGGACGGGCGTTTTTCTGCCAGTCCTCACGCGCCTGCGCCACACAGGTCTTGTAGTCGTCTGAATAGGGCTCGGCCTGCTCAATTTTGTACAGCTCGCCGCCGGTCAGATCCGCGAGCATCTCAGCAACCTTTTCGGTGTTGCCGACGGAAATGCGGCGGTACGCGCCGCCGAAGTAGTTCTCTCCCGCGCGGGAGTAAAATGCGATCAATGCTGCCATTGTTTCGCTCCTTTCTTATCTCTTTGCGCCAAAAGCGGCGCACGGTTTTTGTTGATGCTACCATTGTAAACCGCCGCGCCGTGGGTATCAATTCCGGTTTTGCGGCTTTTCTATAAGAAAAACTGATATGAAAAAAGGCGGAGCCGTCGGTTACGCCTTCCTTACATGGTCAGGTATCGAATTGTTCTTTCAGCAGCCGTGCGAATTCCGGCACGTAGGGGTTCGCGTTCTCCTTTTTCCAGAACGCGCAGTATGTGCGAAGAAGCGGCGCACCGTTTCGCACGAGCGGCACACGGGCAAGCGGTTCGGCCGCCTGCCTTTCGCCGCCCTCCAGCGGAAGAAATCCCCTGCTGCCCGCGACCAGAAGGCGCGCCTCCTCCAGATTCTCGGCATACAGGAATTCACTTGGAAAGCCGAGTACAATGCGGCTGAATTCCTGCTCCGCCTCCCGCTCCGGCGGCGGGGCGATCAGAATGCAGGGAAAATTCTTGAGCTCTGCCGGTGCGACCGCCTCCATTTGCGCGATTGGGCTGTGGGCGGAGACTTCAATCAGGGCGGGCCGGGCTGCAAGGATCAGATTTTCGTAGGCGTCGGAAAACAAGCGGCGCTGATCGTTGAGCGTGATCTCGACCCGATCCTCGCTCAGCATATCACACAGCTCCCCATGGCTGCCGTACGCGATGGAGACGCTGACGTCGGGATACCTCGCCGAAAAGGCCGCGAGCGCGCGGTGGAACTCTCCCCCTGCATAGGTGCGCAGGTAGCCGATCTTCAAATTCGCCGCCTCGCCCTTGGCGATCTTCGCCGCCTCGGCGCACATGCGGTCGCAGTCCGCTGTGAGCAGCAGGCTCTTACGGTAAAAGTATTCGCCCGCAGGCGTGAGCGAAAATGAGCGATTTTTGCGCACGAGCAGCGCAAAGCCCAGCTCACGCTCCAAGGACTGCACCTGCTGGGAGATGGCTGACTGCGAGATGAAATTTTCCTCCGCCGCGGCGGAAAAGCTCCCGAGACGCACGACGGATTGAAAGTATTTGAGCTGCTTGAGCATGATGCACCTCCTGATGTCTAAATGACGATCCCCTCGCAGTGGTCGATCTCGTGCTGGATGATCTCCGCCGTCCAGCCGGTGAAGGTCTTGAGGCGTGTTTGGAATTTTTCGTTCTGCCACTGGACTTTGACGGTCTGGAAGCGCTTTGCCTTGCGCGTGCCGGTGAGGGACAGGCAGCCCTCCTCGGTGTCGTAGGGGCCGGACTTTTTGACGATGACGGGGTTGAACATGAGCATGTATTCGCCGTCATTTTCAAAAGCGATGATGCGCTTGTTGACGCCGATCATGTTCGCCGCCATGCCGACGCAGCCGTCCTTGTGGGCGATTAGCGTGTCGAGAAGGTCCTGCGCGGTGTTGAGATCGTCCGCCGTGGCGGCTTCGGCCTTTTGGGCGAGGAAGACTTCAGCTTTGCATATTTCACGAATCATGGCGTTCCTCCTGAATCTCATGCTGCGGAGCAAAAAAGCGGGCCTGCGCGTCGGCGAAGCGCGTGTTGAACGCCTCAGCCGCCTGAATGCTGAGCACATCGTCGGGGCGCATCATGTCGAAGGCGTACATGTCAGAATGATAAACGTCCAGCTCTGCCGGAACGCCTGCGGCGCGCAGCCGCTCGAAATAGCGGACGGCCTCGGCGTAGAATGGCTCGCCGTCGCCGACGAACGAATAGGCGGGCGGCAGATGAGAAAAATCCGTCAGCCGCGCCGGAGCGGCGTAGGGCGAGAGCTGCGCGCGGTCCGTGCCGCGCAGATAAAGCCGCCACGCAAAATGGTTGCGGCGCGTATTCCACACTCTGCCGCGGTTGTCACGCGAAGATTCCGTATCGCGGTCATCGAGCATGGGGTAGAGCGGCATTTGAAACGCGACGCTGACCTTACCTTCGTCTCGCGCGCGGATGCAGACGGCGGCGCACAGCCCGCCGCCTGCGCTCTCACCGCCGACCATGAGCTGATCACTGCGGACGCCGAACGCCGCGGCGTGCGCTTTCAGGTAAAGGAGCGCGGACATGCCGCCGTTTTCCGTCGGGATGCGGACAGCCTGAACGCGGATGCCGGGATCAGGCTTCATCGGGCGCATCGTCATCCTCCATTGCCGCGGCTTTTTCCTTGTAATGTGTGCCCCAGACGACCATGGAATCGAGAATGGGCTTTAGGCTGTAGCCGGTCTTGGTCAGCGTGTATTCGACGCGCGGCGGTACCTCGGCGTAGACCTTGCGGGTGAGCAGGCCCTTGGCCTCCATGTCGCGCAGCTGCGCGGTCAGCACCTTCTGCGTCACATGGCCGATGGACTTTTTAAGTTCACCGAAGCGCTTGGTGCCGTCCATCAGGTCGCGCAGGATGAGCACCTTCCATTTGTCGCCGATGAGCATGAGCGTCGTCTCGACGGGGCAGGCGGGTAATTCCATGGTATGACCTCCTTTGTGTTACAGATATTGACCGGTGATGCTGTCGGGGTTCAATTGAATTTCCTCCGGTGTGCCGGAGGCGACGATCCTGCCGCCGGCCTCACCGCCGCCGGGGCCCATGTCGATGAGAAAGTCCGCGTTGCGGATGACGTCGAGGTCGTGCTCGATGACCACGACCGTTGCGCCGTTGTCCAAAAGCGCCTGGAAGACGCCGAGCAGCACGCGAACATCCAGCGGATGCAGGCCGATCGACGGTTCATCGAAGACGAAGACAGAGTCGGTCTGCGTGCGGCCGATCTCGCTGGCGAGCTTTAATCGCTGTGCCTCGCCGCCGGACAGGCTCGGCGTTTCCTCGCCGAGCGTCAGGTAGCCGAGGCCGAGCTGCTTCAAAATGCCGAGCTTCTGGCTGACGGTCTTCCGGTCCGCGCAGAATTCAATGGCGGAGTTGACGTCCATGTCCATGAGTTCAGGAAGCGAGGCGTTTTCGCCCGCCTTGTTCATGAGCTTCACGCCATAGGCGGCTCTTGCGTAGCGCGAGCCGCGGCAGTCGGGGCAGGGAATGTTGACGTCGGGCAGAAACTGCACGTCGAGACTTACAACGCCCGTGCCGTCGCAGCCGGGGCAGCGGAGAGAGCCGGTGTTGTAGGAAAAATCGCTCGCTTTATAGCCGTGTTCCTTCGCGTCGGGCGACTTGGCGTAGAGCTTGCGCAGCTCATCGTGCACGCCCGCGTAGGTCGCGACCGTGGAGCGGACGTTGATGCCGATGGGCGTCGCGTCGATGAGCTTGACGTGCGCGATGCCGTCGGCTTCGACCGAGCGAATGTGCGCGGGCAGGGGATTGCCGTTGATCTTCGCTTCCAGCGCGGGGATAAGGCTCTCGAGCACCATCGTCGTCTTGCCCGAACCGGACACGCCGGTGACGACCGTGAAGCGGCCCTTGGGGATGTCGACCTCAAGCGGCTTGACAGTGTGGATCTGAGAAGTAGACAGATGAACCGTGCCGTTTGCGAACAGTTCGTCCTTTTTGGCGCGCTCGCGCAGCTTTGTTTCAGCCTTGCCGGAGAGGAACGGCCCAATCTGCGAATTTGGGTTTTCTTCGATCATTGGGATGTTCCCATCGGCGATGACATGGCCACCCTTAGCGCCCGCTTCGGGGCCCATTTCGACGATCCAGTCGGCCTCTTTCAAGATCTGTGTGTCGTGGTCGACCAAGATGACGGAGTTGCCGTCGGCGACGAGATCGTGCATCACACCGGTCAGGCCCACGATATTCGACGGGTGCAGACCGATCGACGGCTCGTCGAGCACATAGAGAACACCGGTCGTGCGGTTGCGCACGGCGCGGGCGAGCTGCATGCGCTGCCGCTCGCCGGTGGAGAGAGTGGAGGCCGAGCGGTCGAGCGTCAGGTAGCCGAGGCCCAAGTCGATGAGCCGCTTTGCCGTGCTCTCAAACGCCTCGCAGATGCTCTCGGCCATCGGGCGCATCTCCGTAGGAAGGCTCTCCGGTACGCCGCGCACCCAGTCGACAAGGTCCGAGAGCGTCATTGCGCAGGCCTCGTCGAGCGAAATGCCGCGCAGCTTCGGCGCGCGGGCGGCAGAAGAGAGACGCGTGCCGTGGCATTCGGGGCAGGTCTCTTCCTTGAGGAATTTTTCGACGCGCTTCATGCCCTTTTCGTCCTTAACCTTGGCGAGTGCGTTTTCGACGGTATAGACGGCGTTGAAGTAGGTGAAGTCCAGCTCGCCCGCCTGGTTGGAATTCTTGTTGTGGTAGAAGATGTGCTTCTTCTCCGCGGGGCCGTGGAAGACGATGTCCTTTTCGCTTTTGGTCAGGTCGCGGAACGGTACATCCGTGCGCACGCCCATCTGGCGGCAGATGTCGGTCATCAGCGACCACATCAGGCTGTTCCACGGCGCGACCGCGCCGCCGTCGATGGTCAGGGAATCGTCGGGCACGAGTGTGTCTAAGTCGACGGTGCGGACGATGCCTGTGCCGCTGCACTTTGGGCAGGCACCCTGTGAGTTGAACGCCAGCTCCTCGGCGGACGGCGCGTAGAAATGCGCGCCGCACTCGGGACAGACGAGCTCCTTGCCCGCCGCAACGAGCAGGGAAGGTGGGACGTAGTGCCCGTTCGGGCAGCGGTGGCTGGCTAAACGCGAGAACATCAGACGCAGGCTGTTCAAAAGCTCTGTGCCCGTGCCGAATGTGCTGCGGATGCCGGGCACGCCGGGGCGCTGGTGCAGCGCCAGCGCGGCGGGAACATACAGAACCTCATCCACGCTCGCCTTGGACGCCTGCGTCATGCGGCGGCGCGTGTAGGTGGACAGCGCTTCAAGGTAGCGACGCGAGCCCTCGGCATACAGCACGCCGAGCGCCAGTGAGGATTTTCCTGAGCCGGACACGCCCGCGATGCCGACGATCTTACCGAGCGGAATGTCGACGTCGATATTTTTGAGATTGTGGACCTTTGCCCCACGAATGAGCATTTTGTCGATCATGGTATCACTCCATCAGCTGTGAAAAAAGTGTTGAAAATATACAATAGTATCCTTTTGGTAACTACGCCACAATATTGTGCTTACTTTACGAAAGTTCTCTATGGCGCTATGATAAGGCCAACGAAAGAAAAATACAACCTTTCGAGTACAAAACATTTTGGAGATATTTATCATGAACAAGACTGCTGACCGTAACGAGATATAACTCTCGCATATAATAATAGGGCCATCGCAAAATGCGATGGCCCTGATCTCTCAATCCATATTGCACCACTATGTGCAACGCCCCAAATTCAGTTAAGCACATGTGATAGACACTTTGTTCTGCTGAATTGCCGATTAGAAGGCAGTTAGAAAGTGAGGAAACAATAGAAGTAATGATGACATTTAATGTATTTTCAGGAATGCGCATAGCGACACCTTCTTTTTATCATATAAAAATATCATATACTGTCGCAAATTTCAATTAAACTAAACGACTTCTCCTCTTTATCTGACGGAATGTGTTAGAAAAGTGTTAGAAAGCGTTATTTTGCGCCTTCCGATTACCGCCAGCAGGCTAGAAAAAAGTCCTGAAATCGTAAGATTTCAGGACTTTCTGGTTGCGGAGGCATGACTCGAACCTACGTCCTCCGGGTTATGAGGGCGATACAGCCATTTTTAGAGCGTATAAACGCTTGAAATACGTACATTTGCAATCTCGTTTTGTTTTGATTGGATTGCCGTAAAGGCTTGTCCCAAGGTTCTCATAGCTTCAACGTCTGGTGGAGAAACATTACCAAGAAGAAATTGTCTGCAAACCTGTACAGCAACAGAGAAATTCGCCTTGCAAGGGTGTTTTGTTTTGAATTTCTGAATGACTACGTGTGAGGTAATCAATTCAGAGAAGTTGTACATGATAAGCCTGGCATAAATCTCCTGCGTAATGTTCCCTCTTTTTCGGCTTCTTTTAGTTTTCGGCCTTGGTCTCGCAGTACAGGCAGCGGTAGGTGCGCGTGCTCTCTTCGGTCAGTGTGAAGACCTGCGGCAGCTCCTGCTCAACGGAGGTGATGCAGCGGGGATTCTTGCAGCGGATGACGTTGGTGATGCGCTCGGGCAGCTTGAGCTGGCGCTTTTCGATGCGCTTGCCGTCCTTGATGATGTTGACGGTGATGCCGGGGTCGACATAGCCGATGACGTCCCAGTCAAGGTCGAGCACCTGATCGATCTTGATGATGTCCTTGCGGCCGAGCTTGCCGCTCGAAACGTTCTTGAGCAGCGCGACAGAGCAGTCGAGCTTGTCAAGACCGAGGATGTTGTAGAGCTCCATCGCCTTGCCGGCGGAGATGTGGTCGATAACGATACCGTTGGAAATAGCGTCGATGATCATGTGTAAGTCCCTCCCTTATTCAATACCAAGCAGCTTGAGAATGAGCGCCATGCGGATGAAGCGGCCGTTGCGGACCTGCTTGAAGTAGCAGGCGCGGGGATCATCGTCCACGGCAACGGAGATCTCGTTCACGCGCGGCAGCGGGTGCAGGATGCAGAGATCCTTCTTGGCGCTGCGCAGCTTCTCCGGGGTGAGGATGTAGCTGTCCTTCAGACGGAGGTAGTCTTCCTCGTTGAAGAAGCGCTCGCGCTGAACGCGGGTCATGTAGAGAATGTCGAGCTCGGGCATGACGGCTTCGAGGTCGGTCGTCTGCTCGTAGGGGATGTTGTTCTTCTTGAGCGCCTCGTTCTTCACGTAGCTGGGAAGCTTGAGCTCCTCGGGGGAGATGAGAACGATCTTGATGCCGGTGTAGCGGCTCAGGGCGCTGATGAGGGAGTGGACGGTGCGGCCGAACTTGAGGTCGCCGCAGAAGCCGACGGTCAGGTCATTGAAGCGGCCCTTTTCACGGTTGATGGTGAGAAGGTCGGTCAGCGTCTGGGTGGGGTGGTTGTGACCGCCGTCGCCCGCGTTGATGACGGGGACCTCAGAGTGCATGGAGGCGACCAGCGGCGCGCCCTCCTTGGGGTGACGCATGGCGATGATGTCAGCATAGCAGCTGACAGTGCGCACCGTGTCGGAAACGCTCTCGCCCTTGGCGGCGGAAGAGCTGCTTGCGGACGAGAAGCCCAGCACCTTGCCGCCAAGACCGAGCATCGCGGACTCAAAGCTCAGGCGCGTGCGGGTAGAGGGCTCAAAGAAGAGCGTTGCGAGGATCTTGCCGTCGCACTTGTGTGCGTAGGCGTCGGGGTGGTCGATGATGTCGTTGGCCGTGGCGACCATATCGTCGATCTCCTGGGTGGTCAGCTGCAAAATGTCGATCAAATGCTCCATGTTAGTTCTTTCCTCCGATCCAAGATTCATCCGACGGGTTGTTGCGAAACTGAATGAGCCGCGCAACGTCCTCGGGGTGGATGTAATTTTGCTTCGCCGCTACGTCGGCGATGACGTCAAAGTTGGTCAGGCTGTGGTTCTTCACGTTGGCGGCGGCAAGGCGGTCAAGTCCCTTCTGCATCCCATAGGTGAAGATGCTCGCAATGCCCAGCACCTCCGCGCCCGCTTCACGCAGGACGTTCACAACGTCCAGAACGCTTCCGCCGGTGGAGATGAGGTCCTCGATGACGACGACCTTCTGGCCCGGCTCAAGGCGGCCCTCGATCTGGTTCTGGCGGCCGTGGTCCTTGCCGGACGAGCGCACATAGCCCATGGGAAGGCCCATCATGTGGCCGACGATGGCGGCGTGGGCGATGCCCGCCGTGCTCGTGCCCATCAGTACCTCCACATCGGGATAGTCGGCGCGAATGACCTCGCACAGTGCGCTTTCCACCTGCGTGCGCACCTCGGGCGCGGTCAGGATCAAGCGGTTGTCACAGTAGACAGGGCTCTTGATGCCGCTGGCCCAGGTGAAGGGCTCGTCCGGGCGGAAAAAGACCGCGCGGATGGAGAGCAGGCCCTCCGCAATGCTGCGTTCCAAATGCTCCATTTCTATCTCTTCTCCTTTCAAAATGTCAGTTTGTTGACAGAATTAGTGTTTCCAATGCCTCCGGGGTTTCGGCGATTTGGTCAGCGCCGACGGCGGTGAGTTCTTCGCGGCTGCCGTAGCCATAAAGCACGCCGATCACGTCGAGCCCCGCAAGATGCGCGCCGATGACGTCATGCTCGCGGTCGCCGACCATGACGGCGCGGGAAAGATCGTCGCAGCCGGCTGCCTTGAGCGCGGCTTTTACGACGTTCACCTTTTTTCCCGCTTCCCTGTCGCCCTCGGGTGCGCCGCAGATGGCGTCGAAGTAGGGCGCAAGACCGAAATGCTCCAGAATGCGCTCAGCCATGATGTCGAGCTTCGACGTGGCAACGAAAAGGCGCTTGCCCTTGCTTTTGAGATGCGCAAGCAGCGCGGGGATGCCGGGGTAGGGGGCGTTGTCGAGCCAGCCGTCCTGCTGATAGTATTCGCGGAATTTCGCGACCGCGGCGTCGACATTCTCTGCGCTCACGAAGCGCGCGAAGGTCTCGCTGAGCGGCGGGCCGACGAAGAACGACAGCTCGCGCCAGTCGCGCTCGATGCCGAACGCGCGCAGAGCATACTGTCCGGCCTTCATGATGCCGGGGCCGGAGTCGGTCAGCGTGCCGTCCAAATCAAATAAGATGATGTTGCGGTGCATTGCTTAGCCCACAAACTCGCTGACGCAGCGGCGATAGGCGGCGACGGGATCCTCCGCCTGCGTGATGGGGCGGCCAACGACGATGTAGTCCGAGCCGATCTCGCGTGCCTTTGCGGGCGTGGTGATGCGCACCTGGTCGTCCGCCTTTGCGTCAGCAAAGCGGATGCCGGGGGTGACGGTGAGAAAGTTCTTCGTGCAGGTCTCGTGGATGCGGCCGGCTTCAAGCGGAGAGCAGACCACGCCGTCGAGCCCGGCGAGTCTTGCGTTTTTGGCATAGTCGATGACCACATTCTCAAGCGGGGCGTGAATGCCGATCTCTTCCTCCATGCTCTGCTGGCTGGTGGAGGTGAGCTGCGTGACAGCGATGAGGAGCGGGCGCGTACCGTCCACGCGGGTGAGTCCCTCAAGCGCGGCGCTCATCATGGCGTGCGTACCTGCGGCGTGGAGGTTGACCATATCCACATTGAGGGATGAGAGCACGGCCATGGCCTTTTTCACGGTGTTGGGGATGTCGTGTAGTTTGAGATCGAGGAAGATCTTGTGACCGCGGGCCTTGATCTCGCGCACGATCGCGGGGCCTTCGGCGTAGAAAAGCTCCATGCCGATCTTCACAAAGGGCTTTTCGCCGGTGAAGTGATCGAGAAACGCGAGCGTTTTTTCCTTGCTGTCAAAATCCAGCGCGATGATAACGTCCTTACCCATGGTGGGCACCTCCTATGATGTCGTTCAAATCGTTTATGTTGTATTTCTGCATGACGCGGGGCAGATCCTCGACGATGCGGCGGCAGGCGAAGGGGTCGACAAGGTTGGCAGCGCCGACCTCGACCGCCGTTGCGCCCGCGAGCATCAGCTCGATGACGTCCTCGGCACTCATCACGCCGCCGAGACCGACGATAGGGATGCGCACCGCTTCGTAGACTTGCCAGACCATGCGCACGGCGAGCGGGAAGATCGCCGGGCCGGACATACCGCCCGTGCTGTTGGCAAGCAGCGGCTTTCTCGTTTTAAGGTCGAGCCGCATACCCATCACGGTGTTGATGAGGCTGATGCCGTCCGCGCCCGCGTCCTCGCAGGCGCGCGCAATGTCCGCGATGCTCGTGACGTTGGGGGAGAGCTTGACGATGACGGGCTTTTTGACCGCGTCCTTCACCGCGCGCGTGACCGCTGCGGCAGCCTTCGGGTCGGTGCCGAAGCTCATGCCGCCGCCGTGGACGTTGGGGCAGGAGATGTTCACCTCGAGCCAGCCGACCTGCGGGCAGGCGTCAAGCTTTTGGCAGACCTCGACATATTCATCGAGCGAAAAGCCGCTGACGTTCGCCATGACGGGCTTGCGGAACACGCGCGCGAGCTTAGGAAGCTCCTCGGCGATGACCGCGTCCACGCCGGGGTTCTGAAGACCCACGGCGTTGAGCACACCGCTTTGCATCTCAGCGATGCGCGGCTGGGGATTGCCAAGGCGCGCATCGCGCGTCGTTCCCTTAAAGGAGAACGTGCCGAGGCAGTTGATATCGTAGAGTTCTGCGAACTCGTGGCCGTAGCCGAAGGTACCGCTCGCGGGAATGACGGGGTTATCGAGCGGAAGAGAGCAGAGCGTGACGTTCGTATTTACCATTTGATCTCCTCCCTTCCGAATACGGGACCCTCGCGGCAGACGCGCTTGGGGCCGTTCACCGTGTCGATCGTGCAGCCCATGCACGCGCCGAAGCCGCAGCCCATGCGCGCTTCCAGACTGATCTGACCGGGCTTGTCCGTCTTTGCGCAGAGCGCCTTGAGCATCGGCATCGGCCCGCAGGCGCAGACGGTGTCGAACCGCTCGGGCAGCGCGTCGATCACAAAGCCGCGCGTACCGCGGCTGCCGTCCGCCGTTGCGATGACAGTCTGCACGCCGAGCGCCTTGAATTCATTTTCGTAAAAAACATCCTCCGCAGTGTTGAAACCCAGAACGGCGACGGGCGTTTTGCCCGCGGCAAGAAGGCGCTTTGAAAGGCCGAAGAGCGGCGCGACACCGATGCCACCGCCCGCAAGGAGCGTCGTTTCGCCGCAGGCGGCAACGTCGAAGCCGTTGCCGAGACCCGAGAGCGCATCGAGCGCCTGCCCCGGCGTGCAGCGGGAGAGCCAGCCCGTTCCGCCGCCGACGACTTTATAAAGGAGCGTGACGCTCTTTTCGTCCCAGTCGCAGATGGAGATGGGCCTGCGCAGGAAGAAACCGGGCAGGCGAAGGTCGAGGAACTGACCCGGCGCGGTGATGGCCGAGGTGTCGCCCTCGAGCTTCAAGCGGTAGACGCCCGAGGCAATGAGGGCGTTCTCCGCGATGGTGTAAGTTACTTCGATCAAAGCATATCCTCCTTCCAGACGATCTCGCCGCCGATCATCGTCAGCTTGCACGCACCGGTGAGGCACGTGCCGGCGAAGGGCGTTGCGCGCCCCATGGTCAGAAATGTTTCGGGGTCGACGGTATAAGTTCCGTTGAGGTCAAATACGGTCAGGTCGGCGGGCTGGCCGACGGCGATCTCTGTGCCGCAGCCGAAGCGGCGCATCGGAGAGGTGTGCATCAGCTCGACGAGCTTTTCCAGCGGCAGGATTCCCTTTTTCACAAGATGCGTGTAGCTTGCGGCAAAGGACGTTTCCAGTCCGACAACGCCCATGGCGCTCTTTTCAAGGCCTTTGCTCTTCTCCTCGCGGCTGTGGGGCGCGTGGTCGGTGATGAGCATGTCGATCGTCCCGTCCAGAAGGCCCTCGATGAGCGCGTCGCGGTCGGCCTGATCGCGCAGGGGAGGATTCATCTTGAAGCGTCCGTCCTCCTGTAAATCGTCCTGCGTGAAGGCGAGATAGTGCGGCGCTGTTTCGCATGTCACGTCCACGCCGCGGCGCTTGGCCGCGCGGATGACCTCGACGCTTTCCTTGGCCGAAACGTGGCAGACGTGGTAGGCGCAGCCCGTTTCCTCGGCAAGCTTCACGTCGCGTGTGATCTGCCCCCACTCGCTCTCCGCGCAGATACCGCGGTGCCCGTGGGCGCGGGCATACGCGCCGTCGTGGATGTAACCACCGCGAAGCAGGGCGTTGTCCTCGCAGTGCGCGGCAAGGATCTTGCCGAGATGTCGGCACTCGGCCATCGCCTGGCGCATCATGCTCTCGGACTGCACGCCGCGCCCGTCGTCGGAAAAGGCGATGACGTCTGGTGCCATGCCCGCAAGGTCTGCAAGCCGCTCGCCCTTTTCGCCGACCGTGATCGCCCCATAGGGATGGACATGAACGAGGGCGTCCTTCTCGATGAGCGCGCGCTGGAGCGCGAGCGATTCGGCGCAGTCGGGCACGGGGTTCAGGTTCGGCATGGCGGCAATGTGAGCGAAGCCGCCGTGCGCGGCGGCCAGTGTGCCGGAACGGATGGTTTCCTTATAAGAAAATCCCGGCTCACGAAGATGAACATGAACATCAACGAAACCGGGAAACAAAACCATATTAGAAATATCAATAACAATAGTATCATTGGAAGGGGAAACACCATCACCAATAGAAACGATCCTTCCGTCTGAAAGAAACACGTCCGCCAAATGAAACACGCCCTGCGAGAAAAACTTTGCATTCTTCAGAAGATAGCGCACTTTCATTTCCTCCTTGTGTTGTTTTCGGTGCATTATACGGGATAATCTGACGAATGTCAAGAGCAAAAGCTTCGGGAAAACGATATCGTCAGCGGCAGAAATAACAGCACAAGCGTAGCCACAATCAAAAAGCTTTGCGATGGATATTGCCACATGCGTTACAAGAATGCTTGGACGATACACTGGTGGAATGAGATCTGCTCTTTTTGGCATTCGGACCTTTCTGCGATTTTTATATGAGACCGGGATCACTGCGTATAATTTTTGTAAAGCACTTCCGGAATTTGTTTGCCCTCGGAAGAATTTTCACGAAGGATTTTCCTGTGATGAATTGGAACCTCTTCGATAAAAAGTTTCAAATTTTTTAGGAAAGACGAGCAATAAAAAGTATCCGAGAGCGTAGAGCCCACCATAAAGCAGGCCAAATCAGCCGAGAATTGAGTTCAAATCCTTCCTGACACTCTTAAATGCCCTTGTGTATCTATAAAACACGCTTTGAAAAAACAGGGCATAAAAACGCTGAAACCCCTGATTTCTCAGGGGTTTCAGGTGAGTGTATCTATTTTGGTCACTCAAGATGGTCCGAGTGGCGAGACTTGAACTCACGGCCTCTTGACCCCCAGTCAAGCGCGCTACCAACTGCGCCACACCCGGATGATGTGTACTGCTCAATGTCAGCTTAGATAGAATAGCACACCAGTCCGGAAAATGCAAGTCCTAATTTGAAATTTTTTCAAAAATTTTGTCGAGACCTCACCACGGGACTTCTTCATCCGCGCGCAGATAGAAGTGTCCGGCCTGCGGCGTGACGCCGGCGTTGGAAAACAGTTCTTCGAGCGTAACGAACTCGTAGCCCTGCTCACTAAGAACGTCGATGGTCTGAAGTGCGGCCTCGACACTCGTGTCATATGGGTCGTGCAGGAGAACGATGTCGCCGCTTTTGGCGTTTTCGATGATGTGGTGCGCGACGAGGTCCCTGTTGCGCACGCTCCAATCCATCGTGTCGAGCGTCCAGTAGATGAGCGGGACGGAGACGGCGCTTTTGAGCGCGTCGCTCGCAAAGCCCCAGGGCGGGCGCAGCCAGTAGTCACCGTCGCCGAGGATGGCGCGCAGCGTCTCGTCCGTTTTCTGGATTTCGGCGAGTGCAGCGGCGTCAGCGCTGTCAAGACGGATGTGCGTGTAGCTGTGGCCGCCGACCTGATGGCCTTCGTCTTTCATGCGGCGGACGAGATCTTCGTTGCCCGCGATCTGCTCGCCGATGAGGAAGAACGTCGCGTGCGCGCCGCGCTCCTTGAGCCCGTCAAGGAGGGTGGCGGTCGTCTGCGGGGAGGGGCCGTCGTCAAAGGTCAGCGCAATGCAGCGCCGCAGTTGGGATGGGGCCGAGACGGCGACAGCTTGGCCGTCTTTGGTGCAGGAAAAGCAGAGTGCAAGAAAAGTCAACAAAAACAGCAGCAAGAGCGCGAAACGTCGTTTCAAGATCATCACCTCAGGCTCTATTTTACGCAGCAGGCGGACAAAAAAGACCAAGCTGTATGACGGATGATGGAAAAAGTTTGTAAAAAGGCACCGAAAACGCGAATTCCGCTTGCATACGGCGCGAGGATATATTATAATCCAAACATGCTGAATACTAATAGGAAAGGAATATCCTATGGAGAGCAAAAAGTTAGAAGCGCTGCTGATGGCGGTAGACCTCGGCAGCTTTACCAAGGCGGCGGAGGTGATGGGCTACACGCAGTCCGGCCTGACGCACATGATGAATTCCCTCGAACGCGAGGTCGGCTTCACGCTGCTCGAGCGCGGGCGCGGCGGCGTCCGACTGACGAAGGACGGCGAGCGTGTAGCACCCGCCATCCGTGAATTTTTGCAGGCCAACGCGCGGCTTGACAGCACGATCGCGCAGGTGGCATCCTCGCGCAGCGAGGTCATCCGCGTGAGCGCATTCGCCAGCATGGCCATGCACTGGCTGCCGAGCATCATCCGCCGCTTTCGTGAGGAGCGGCCCGACGTTGACGTCGACATCCGCATGGCGGATCATATCCGCAGCCCCTATGAGCTTTTGGCGCAGGGAAAGATGGACGTCATCTTTGTCAGCCATCAGGAAGAGGAGAGTGGCTACGAGTGGATCCATCTGCAAGACGACACGATGTATGCCGTGCTGCCCAAGGACTATCCCATCGACGGGCGCACGGGGTATCCGCTGAGCGAGTTCGACGGGCGTGACTTCATTATGCCTGCGCAGGGCTTTGACAAGGACATCATGCGCATCTTCAACCGCGTAGGCGTCAAGCCGCACATCCTGCCGACGGCAGTGGACGACCCGACGGTCATCAGCATGGTCGAGCACGGTCTCGGTGTGAGCATGATGACGGAGCTGACGCTGCGCGGCCGCGGAGATGGCGTGCTGCTTGTGCCGGTGGAGCCCAAGTCGGCGCGCGAGCTCGGTATGGCTGTGCGCGCGGGCGAGGGACGGCAGGCGTCGCTCCAGCAGTTCCTTGAGTGCGCGCAGACGGTGCTCGCCGAGCTGGAGCCCAAATGAAAAAAGACTTGTAACGCGGCGCAAAAACGGGTAAAATAATCGATACGACTCGAAAAGGAGAAAAAGGTTTTCCATGCTGACATTCAAACCCGTTGCGCAGCGGGATCTTTCCCGCCTGCGTCGCTATTATAAGAATTGCAACTACCAATTATGCGAGTATTCCGCACTCGTCAAGCTGATGTGGCGCGGGCACCTGCACCCGCAGTATGCCGAGGCGGCGGGCTGCCTGATCGTGAAAAACTGCATCGACGGCAAGCCCTGCTTCGACTATCCCGTGCCGGGACCGGACGGCGATGAGGAGGCCGCGCTCTGTGCCATTGAGGATTATTGCGTGGAGCAGGGCATCTCGCTCGAGCTGTCCGTCGTGCCGCAGGAGAAGACGGCGAAGCTCTTAGAGCGCTATCCGCGCTTCCACCTCAACAATTTTCGTTCCTGGCGCGACTATATTTACGAGGCGAACGATCTGCGCGAGTTCCCGGGCCGCCATTACAGCGGCCAGCGCAACCACGTCAACAAATTCCGCAAACTCTATCCCGAGGCGCAGTTCCGTGCGCTGGGGAAGGATGATCTGCCGCTGATCGAGCGCTTCTGGCAGGACTATACGGAGGTGTTTGAAAAGACCTCGCAGTCGGCCAAGCAGGAGTTGGCGCTTGCCAAGACGATGCTGCGCCTGACGGGCGCGTCGTGGCTCTATGTCGGCGGTATGGAGTACGAGGGGCGGCTCATTTCTATCGCGATGGCTGAGCGCTGCGGCGAGACGCTGCACGTCCACATCGAAAAGGCGCTCTACGGCTACGAGGGCGTCTATCCCGCGACGGTGCAGGAGTTCGCCCGCTGCTACGCCGTGGACGGCGTCAGGTATTTGAACCGTGAGGACGATGCGGGCGACCGCGGCCTTCGCACCTCGAAGCTCCAATACCTGCCGTGCAAGCTTGCGGAAAAGTTCTGCTTTGATGTGAAAAACGAGCTGGAGGACTTGGACGAGATCCCGACGCTCAAGACCGAGCGTCTGACACTTTCGGCCTTTACCGACAAGGACCGCGAGGCCTACAACGCGCTTTGCCTCGACGATGAGCGCAACAAGTGGTGGGGCTACGACTACCGCACCGACTGGAAGGGTGAAGACTTAGACTCTTATTTCCTCGACGTTGTGCGAGAGGACTTTACCAAAAAGCGCGCCATCAACTTTGCCATCCGTTTAGACGGCAAGTGCATCGGCGAGGTGCTGCTCTACCGTTTCGACGGCAAGGGCGGCGCGGAGGAAGGCTGCCGCATCGCGCCGGAATACGGCGGACAGGGCTACGGCGTCGAAGCGTTCCGCGCCGTGGCCGAATGGGGACTCTACCAGCGCCACCTGGGACACGTCGTCGCCAAGTGCTTCAAGGAGAACGACGCTTCTTATAAAATGCTTTCTTCCTGCATGAGGAAGAAGGGAGAGGATGAGAAGTTCTTTTACTTCAACAAAGAAGTTTGATATTTGTTCCCGCACTGTGCGGGAACGGCAATAAGGGGGGCTATTCTCTTTCCGCGAAAA
>OOAE01000744.1_pt1 | contig 28545 bp, 23 predicted proteins | sample 1671271 | NCBI WGS metagenome assembly OOAE01 (sample SAMN06348139, study PRJEB24527) | human gut metagenome | biome: human gut; feature: ankylosing spondylitis patient; material: feces | host: Homo sapiens | place: China | collected 2015-10 | reverse complement strand
CAAAGTGAGCTACAATGCTGGCGCCGCAACAGACGATTATGCGGGCCAGCGCAAAACTCCGCTGCGAGGGCGCTACCTTTCGCGCTTTGCTCACTCCACCACCGATGCCTTGAGAAGGAAAATATCCTTGAGGGGGCGGTCGGAAGTGTCGGTGCTGACGCTCTGTATGGCTTTGACAACGTCAAGGCCGATGGTGACTTCTCCAAACACCGTGTATTGTCCGTCGAGCCAGGGCGTGCCGCCCTTTTTGCCGTAGGTCTCAGCCATTTCCTTGGTCATTTCGCAGCGGCCTTCTGTGGCTTCATAGATGCGTTCAGAGATGTCGGAGAGGTCGGCCTCGCTATAGCGCTTTCCCCATACGATGTAGAACTGAGAACCGCTGCTGCGACGCTCAGGATTGACATCGTCGCTTTCGCGTGCGGCAGCCAGGGCACCGCGGTAGTGATAGTGGCGGGGGAGGTCGAGCTCCAGGGGAAGCGTATAGTCAGGACCGCCATCGCCATACACCTTATAGGGGATGGGGTTGCGCGAGTCTGGGTCGCCCGTCTGTATCATGAAGTTTTTGATGACGCGGTGGAAAATGACCCCGTCGTAATAGCCTTCGCGCACGAGTTTGAGGAAATTGTCGCGGTGGGCTGGGGTGGAGTTGAAGAGCGTCACCGTGATGTCGCCAACGGAAGTGTGGAGCAACACCGTCGGTTGTTTCTCGCCCCAGGCGGCGAGGGGCAGGAAGGCGGCGAGAAGGAGCAGGCGTGATAAGATATGCTTCATTTTCATTGTGGAGAGTTGTTTGGAAATCAAGGTAAGTCGGTGGGGGACAGTGGTGTATTTTATATAAGTAGGTGGTCAAAATTATTTTTATAATGTATGCCAAGAGCATTATTTTTACATTTGAAACGTCCTCTCGGGCGCATCTACTTACCTTGTTTTCAGTCGCAATGCCCGCATTGCTCCTTCAACCAAGGTGGCGTATCTGCATCCCGATAGAACATTTCAAATGTAAAAATAATTCTGACCACCTACTTAGGAGTGTTGCAGGCTGATAAGCGTACTCCTAATAATATATAGTATCCTTTCTTGCTATTTCATCAATTCGGCAAGGCGTTCCTCCATCTCGTCGAAGTCAAGGTCGCGTGCAACGACGCGTCCTTCAGCGTTGACGAGGAGGTTGCCAGGTACGTAGCGGAGTCCCAGCGTCTGTGCGGCCTTGCTTTGGAAAGCCTTACCGTCGCAGATGACAGGCGCAGAGATACTGTCGCGCTCCATCTGTTCCTTGCAGCCCTTGCGGTCTAAGTCCATTGAAAGGACAACGGCGCCGACGCGGTTGCCGTAGGCATTGTGCATGCGGCGTAGGCTTTCGGCGATGAGGCGGGAATTTCCGGCCCAGGAGGCGGTGAAAAACACCACGAAGGGACGGCCGCTGAATTGCGCCTTGTTGACAGGTTTTCCGGCAAGCGTTTCAAAAGAGAAATCAGGCAGCGTTTGGCCAGCGGCACCGTTGAGCTGCGCCAGCAGGCGTTCCGCCATCAGCGTGAGGGCGGCGTTGCGCGGTTGGGCTTTAGTGAGGTCTTTGAGCAGCGAACGCGTGGTGGCAGCGTCGGGAGCTTGCGCGTAGGCGAAATATTTTTTGAACACCGCCACAGCCGCCAGTGTTTTTGTGTGGGTTCTGATAAACTCAGAGGCAGCGAGGCGTTGGTTGTTTTCTGGCAAGGTGTTTTGCTTCTGTCGGAAATCCGTGAGCAGTTCGTTTTCTTCCGATCCAGAGATGTCGGCCTCTCCCAATTTTGCCGCGTCACCCTTCATCTCGATGGTCTTTCCTGGTTCCGCCACGATGTAGGTCTGCGAGAAATTGGGATAGAGAAGCGTCAGCACAGCCGGCGAAGTGAGTTGGCATACATAAGAGAATTTGCCATCATCGATGCGTATGGTGTCAACGCCAGACAAGGCTCCGTCGTCACTGTAGACATAAAATTCGGCCTGCTGAATGCCTGCGATTTTACCTTCGAAGATAAACTTGTCTTTGGGCTGCGAACAGGCGGCGAGCAGCAGGGCCGACAGCGCGAGCAGCAAGCGTGAGTGGATGATTTTCATATCGTTGGAGATAAATGGAGGGAGTGTTTCGTAAAACTTTCCCTTTAGTTAGCGGGCATTTCCCCTAAAAGAAACAAGAGCCAAAAGCCTTGTGCTTGCCAGATGCTGGCCGCCCGATGGAAATCGGCGGTTGGCATTGCAAACGCTGGTGCTTTTAGCTCTTGCTGCAGAAAAAATTATAAGGAATGATTCCTTTGATTATTTGATGAGGCTCTGGAAAGTGGCGTCACCAAACAATTTGGCGAAGTCAAGATCCTTGGCTGCACGTGCCTTCAGAGAAGCGTCTTTAGCAAAAGCGTCCTTCAAGTTGGCAAGTGCCTGCGTGTTCTGGTTCGTGCGTGCTGAGAGGATGGCCTTCAAATAGCTCGTAGTGGCATCCGGAGCAGCAATCGTTGCGAGCGTCTGAGCGGCAGCGGCATAATCCTTGTTGAGAATCTGTGCCAAAGCAGCGCTGTTAGACTTCACGCCGGCGAGGTCCTGAGCAGCCTGAGCGTAGTTGCCCTTGGCGATGTTGAGGTTGCCGAGCACTTCCTTGTAGTTTTTAGCTTCAGCAGCCTTGCCGAGAGCCTGTTCAGCAGCTTCGGTGTTGCCTTCAACGAGGCTCAACAAAGCCATGTTGGCGTTGGCTTCGCTTGACTTGGCATTCTTCTGGAGTGCCTGAGCGAGATATTGCTTGGCAGCAGTCGTGTTGCCGCTCTTGAGCGCCAATTCAGCGAGGTTGTTGTATGCGCGGTAGTCGTTAGGATAGAGCTGAACCGTCTTCTTGTAGATGTCTTCCTTCTTGGCAGCGTCGTCGGTGAGCGTTGCAGCGTAGAGCAATTCTTCAACAGAAAGCTTAGAAGCGTCGTTCTTCAACTGCTCTTCGATTTCGTCGTCGCTGCGGCCGATGATGTTGTAGTTGATGGTCAGACGGGCACGGCGCAATTCAGGCAGGATTTCGTTAGCCAATTCGTTGAAAGCAGCGGAGAGGCTGCGAATCTGCGTTTCGCGCTGTTCGGGGTCTTCATACATAGAGAGCACGCGGATGATCACTTCCTTGTCCTGGATGTTTGAAGCAGCCACGAGTTTCTGGAAGCCGTCCCAGTCTTCAGCCGTATAGCGGGTGTCGACATCAGTTTCCAACTTGTTTTTCTTCAAAGACTTCTTCACGTAAGCGCTTGAAGTGCCGCCACGCTTTTCAGCCAACTTCTTGTTGAAGTCGAACTTACCTTCTGGCGAAGCATAAGCCGAAACTTCGATGTTGTCGAGCTGGAAGCCCTTCTGGTCGGCCTTGATTTCGCGGAGCGTCTTGACGAAGTCCTTAACAGACACGCTGTTGAGCTCGCTCGTGCGGATATTAGCCTGGTTGATGAGGTATTTGATTTGTGCTTCCTTGGTCTGAGCGATGGCATACTGATACTGGTCTTCGCCCGTTGCCGTGTTGGCGCTGGCAGCAGTGCGGTTGATCAGCGTGGAAGTGGCGATGACACCGCCGGCCACCTTCACTTCAGGCACCTTCACCTTCTTCTTTCCGACCTGTGCGTCGAAAGTGAGGTAGAGTTCGCTCTTGGCCATTTCAGGCACGTAGTTGAAGCTGTTCTTCATTGTGTAGTTGCCGCCAACCTTGTAAGAAATCTCAGTGTTGTTGGCCTGAACTTTCTCACCCTGGAATGTGGCAGACTGACCCTGTGCACTGCCTTCAGCATAGCGCAATACGGGGGTTACAGTCACAATGGCTTTTTTCTTCATGTATTTTTCAGGAAAGCGTCCGTTGATGGTCACAGGCACTTTACCGCCCACAGCCTCCATAGGAGAAGGGGTCACTGTGAAATTGTCGGCAGAGAGTTCGCCGAGCTTGTTACATGATGTTAGCGCAACAGACGAAGCGAGGGCTAACGAGAAATAGAGTTTGCTTTGCATGATTAATATTTGGTAGTTAAGTAGGTGTTTGGCAATAGTGGAAGGCGCTGTTCACGGTGTGGAAAATGGTGTGGGAATTTCTGTATCCTCTTTTGGAGAGAGAATCCCATCGTTGCAGTGGATTTTTGTTTCTCATTGCGGTTGGAATTTCAATCCCATCATAACTATGACTATCTGACGGAAAATCGAGAACAGGCATTGAAATGCGGTGCGTGCAAGCCTTTCGGTGCATACATTTTGCCGTTAAACGGGGCAAAGATAATAATTTATATCTATCGGGGGACAGACAGCCCTTTATTTTTTGAGTTTTTTACACCTATGTATATAGATAGCCGGCGTGTTTCCCATCATTCGAAAAAAAAAATGTAACTTCGCGACATCTAAGTAACGACGAAGAATGATACGTAAATTCGACTTCTTGGTAATTGGTTCCGGTGTGGCCGGGATGAGTTACGCCCTCCAGGTGGCTGCCTCGGGCAAAGGCAAGGTGGCCCTCGTTTGCAAAACTTCCATTGAGGAGGCCAACACGGCCAAGGCGCAGGGCGGTATTGCCTCTGTGACAAACCTCAAAGTGGATGATTTCAACAAGCACATCCGCGACACGATGATTGCTGGCGATTACATCAGCGATCCGCGGGCCGTTGAACAGGTGGTGCGCAATGCGCCTGCCGGCATTGAGCGTCTGCTGAAGTGGGGCGTGAACTTCGACAAGAATGAAGACGGTTCTTTCGATCTCCATCGCGAGGGCGGACACTCCGAATTTCGCATTCTCCATCATGCCGACGACACGGGCTTCGAAATTCAGCGCGGACTCATCGAGGCGGTGAAAAACACGCCGAACATCACGTTGCTGGAAAACCATTTCGCCGTGGAAATCATCACGCAGCACCATCTGGGTGTGGAAGTGACGCGGCGTACGCCCGACATTGAATGTTACGGTGCTTATGTGCTCGACCCCGACACGAAGAAAATCGACACCATTCTCTCGCGTGTCACGGTGCTGGCCACTGGTGGCTGCGGAGCGGTTTATGCCACTACCACCAATCCAGACATCGCCACGGGCGACGGCATTGCTATGGCCTATCGTGCCAAGGCAACGGTGAAGGACATGGAATTTATCCAGTTCCACCCAACGGCGCTCTTCCATTCTGGAGAAACGCATCCTGCCTATCTCATCACGGAGGCTATGCGCGGTTACGGCGGCATCCTTCGCCTGCCAAACGGCGAGGAGTTTATGCAGAAATACGACAAACGCCTCTCCCTGGCTCCGCGTGACATCGTGGCGCGTGCCATCGATAAGGAAATGAAAATCCACGGCATCGACCACGTCTGTCTTGACGTGACGCACAAAAACCCGGAGGAGACGAAACACCATTTCCCGAACATCTACGCCAAATGTCTCTCCATCGGCATTGACATCACGAAGCAATACATTCCCGTTGCCCCTTGCGCCCATTATCTCTGCGGCGGCATCAAGGTGGACCTCAACGCCTGCTCAAGCATCCATCGCCTCTATGCCGTTGGCGAATGCTCTTGCACGGGTCTGCACGGCGGAAACCGCTTGGCTTCCAATTCGCTCATTGAGGCTGTGGTGTATGCTGAAGCTGCTGCCAAACACTCGCTGGCACACATCGACGAATATGAATTCAACGAGCGTGTACCGGAATGGAATGACGAGGGCACGATGAGCAACGAAGAGAAGGTGTTGATTGCACAGGACGTGCGCGAAGTGGAGCAGGTGATGTCGAATTATGTGGGCATCGTGCGTAGTGATCTGCGCCTCAAACGCGCATGGACGCGCCTCGATTTGCTCTATGAAGAGACCGAGGAACTGTTTAAGCGCGTGAAGGCCACCCGCGATATTTGCGAGCTCCGCAACATGATCAACGTGGGATATCTCATCACGCGGCAGGCCATTGAGCGCAAGGAAAGCCGTGGACTGCATTACACCATCGACTATCCGAAACACGCATACGACCAAAACTGAGAAGCGGTTTCCTCGGGAAAAAATAAGCTGAACATCCAAATAAAAGAGAAACACAGGTGGTCGAATCGGCTTTCGGCCACCTGCTTTCTATTGGTGAAACTTAGAAAGCATAAAGCTGCCCCCGTTTCCCATCTAAAAATTGAATATGTCTTTAACATCCATCATACGCCCGTTTTTTGTTCGCCGCACGAACCGCCTTGAGCGCTATGCCACGCAGGCAGAAGAAGTGCAGCACCAGGTGTTAGCACGTCTTGTCGGCCGTGCTGAAAATACGCTTTGGGGTAAGGAACACCATTATGCCGACATCAGCAACTACGAACAGTTTGTCGAAAAGGTGCCCATCAGCACCTATGAGGAACTGAAAGGATATATCGACCGCATGCGTCATGGCGAGAGCGACATCCTCTGGCCGGGAACCGTGAAATGGTATGCCAAGTCGTCGGGAACCACCAACGACAAGAGCAAGTTCATCCCCGTGAGCCGCGATGGCCTGCACGACACACATTATGCTGGAGGCACCGACTGCGTGAGCCTCTATTTGCGCAACAATCCCAAGAGCCGCCTTTTCGACGGTCGCGCCCTCATTCTGGGAGGTAGCCATGCACCCAACTATAACCTGCCGCATTCGCTTGTCGGCGATTTGAGTGCCATTTTGATTGAGAATATCAATCCGTTGGTCAACGTGGTGCGCACGCCGCCAAAGCGTGTTGCCCTGCTCTCTGATTTCGAAGAGAAGCGCGACCGCATTGCCGAAATCGCTTCAAAGCAAAACGTGACGAACCTTTCGGGAGTGCCTTCATGGATGATGGCGGTGCTCAACCGCACGCTGGAAATCACTGGCAAGAGTTCCATCGACCAGGTGTGGCCCAATTTGGAAGTGTTCTTCCACGGCGGCGTGGCTTTCACGCCCTATCGTGAGCAATACCGTCAGCTCATCAAGAACGAGGGCATGCATTATATGGAGACCTACAACGCCTCTGAAGGTTTCTTCGGTTTGCAGGACGACCCTGCCGACGCGGCCATGATGCTGATGATTGACTACGGCGTCTTCTTCGAGTTTATCCCCTTGGAGGAAGTGGGACGCAAGGACGCGGTGGCTGTGCCTTTGTGGGGCGTTGAGAAGGGGCGCAACTATGCCATTGTCATCTCCACGACCTGCGGCCTCTGGCGCTACCAGATTGGCGACACGGTGAAGTTCACCTCCACCAACCCCTATAAGTTTGTCATCTCTGGCCGAACGAAGAGTTTCATTAATGCTTTCGGCGAAGAACTCATCGTTGACAACGCTGAAAAAGGGCTTGCTGAGGCTTGCCAGAAAACGGGCGCCGTGGTGAGCGAATATACTGCCGCACCGGTGTTTATGGATGCCGAAGGCCGCTGCCGCCATCAGTGGGTCATCGAATTTGAGAAAGCGCCGCAAGACCTCAAGGCTTTTGCCACTCTGCTCGACGAAGCGCTCCAGCGCATCAATTCCGACTATGAGGCCAAGCGCTACAAGAGTCTCACACTGCAGGCCCTTGAAATCATCCCAGCACGCCGTAACCTCTTCAACGACTGGCTCAAGAGCCGTGGAAAACTGGGCGGACAGCATAAGGTGCCACGCTTGGCAAACAACCGCGACATCATCGACCAGGTGCTCGCTCTCAACACCAACGAGGGATAATTTTCTATCTCTTTTTCATTAAAAAAATATCTCATGCACATCAAGGAAACCCTGTCCCAGTCCCTGCGTCTGTTTTCGCTGCTCATGGTGGCGTTGCTCGCCGGCTGCGCCAATCCGGGAAGCGGCCCCGACGGTGGCCCCTATGACGAGACCCCGCCGCGCATCGTGTCGATGTCGCCGGCCTTAGGCCAGCGTGGCGTGAAGAGCAAGAAGGTGACCATTGTTTTCGACGAGAATATCCGCGTGGAAAATGCTATAGAGAAAGTCACGGTGTCGCCGCCGCAGTTGCTCTCGCCGGAGATAAAGGTGGCGGGGAAACACATAACGGTGGCCCTCGCCGACTCACTGAAAGGCAACACCACCTATACCATCGACTTCTCTGACGCCATTGAGGACAACAACGAGGGAAACCCTTTGGGACAGTTCACCTATTATTTCTCAACGGGCGAAACGCTCGACACGATGGAGGTGTCGGGAAACGTCTTGGCTGCCGAAAACCTTGAACCTCTCAAGGGAATTTTGGTGGGACTGCATAGCGACACGACCGACACGGCCTTCACCACCAAGCCCTTCGACCGCGTGGCGAGAACCGACGGGCGCGGTTTCTTTTCCATCAAGGGCATTGCGCCGGGCGCTTACCGCATCTACGCCCTCAAGGACGTTGACGGCGACTTCACGCTTTCGCGCGGCGAGATGCTGGCGTCGCTCAAAACCATTGTGCGGCCTTCGGCATTCCCTGATGTGCGCTACGACACGGTTTGGCGCGACACGATTTACTACGACTCCATCAAAACCGTCCGCTACACGCATTACATGCCCGACAATCTGGTGCTCTTGGCTTTCCAACCCAAAAACACTGACCGCCATTTTTTGAAATCGCAGCGAGACGTGCCAGAATACTTCCGCTTCTATTTCACGGCGCCCTCGAAGATGGTGCCGGTGCTCAAGGGCATCAATTTCGATGCAGAGAACGACCTCTTGGTGCAGCGCTCGCCTGGCAACGACACCATCACCTATTGGCTGAAAGACGTGGGCATGCCCGCCGTCGATTCGTTGCAGATGACGCTCACCTACGATGCCTATGTGGATTCTCTCGGGGAAAACGTTGTGACAACTTCCGACACGCTCATGCTCGTGCCGAGGCAGACGATGGCACGCCGCCTAAAGGCGCAGGCTGAGGAGATGGAGAAATTCAAGAAGCAACTGGAGAAGCGCCATAAGCGCGGCGATTTCTCGCAGGAGACGATGCCCGTGAAACACCTCAACGTGAAGTCGAGCATCCCGACAACGGCTTCGCCCATGCAGAATCCGCGCCTCATGTTTGACGAACCCATTATGAATATCGACACGGCGGCAATTCATCTGCGCCGTGCAATCAACGACTCCACACTGGTGGACGCCCCGTGGGAGATGTCGCCCCCGAAGGAGGGACTGCTCATGGATTTCGGCGTCATCGGTGAATGGCGATACGGGCAGCGCTACGAACTGGAGGTGGACTCTGCCGCCATCCAGGGCCTTTCAGGAAAGGTGAACTCCCGTTTGAAATACACCCTCAGATTCGGACAGGAAGAGGATTTCGGAGCGCTCTTTGTTTCGCTCCCTGGCGCCGACACCACCATGACGGTGCAGGTGCTCTCGTCTGATTCGCGAGTGGAACGCCAGCAGCGCGTCAATGCCAGCCGGCGCGCCGACTTCTTCTATATCAAACCAGGGAAATATTATCTTCGGGCCTTCAACGACCGTAATCTCAACGGACGATGGGACACGGGCGATTTCTTCAAGCAGCAGGAGCCAGAGGAAGTGTTCTATTATCCAACGGAGATTGAAGTGCGGCCAAACTGGGACATTGAGCAGGTTTGGCGCGTGAAGGAACTGCCGCTGACGAAGCAGAAACCAGCGAGCCTGATCAAGCAGAAGGCCGACAAGGTGAAAACCATCCGCAACCGCAACGCGGAGCGGGAAAGAAATAAACGATAAAAGTATTTGACAATTATGAAAAGGTTATCTACACTCCTCGCCATGTTTTTGTTTGCCATAGTGGCGGCATCGGCACAGTGTTCTTCAAGAAATACGGCTTTCAAAAGCGGAGAGACGCTGATGTATGATCTCTATTTCAATTGGAAGTTTGTATGGGTGAAGGCTGGAACGGCTTACATGAACATCACGCAGAGCACCTACAACGGCAAGCCGGCCTATAGGACCTATCTCATCACGCGCGGCTCGCAGAAGGCCGACCGCTTCTTCGTCATGCGCGACACGCTCCTTTCCTATTGCGACCTCGACCTCGTTCCGCGCTATTTCCGCAAAGGGGCGTATGAGGGAAGCACTTACCGCCGCAACGAGGTGTGGTATTCCTATAGCGGCGGCGAGAGCCACGTCAAGATGCGCTACCAGCGTAACAACAACGCGCCCTCAATCAAAAACCTCCATTCACACTATTGTGCTTTCGACATGATCAGCATGCTGCTGCGGGCCCGTTCGTTTGACCCCAAAGACTTTAAGGTTGGAACACGCATGCGCTTCCTCATGGCCGACGGCAACAGCTGCGACTGGCAGGCCATCGTTTACCGTGGCAAGAAGAAATTCAAGATGGAAAACTCGTCGACGACCTATCGCTGCCTCGTCTTCTCTTTCATGGAGACTGAAAAGGGAGAGGAAAAGGAAGTCGTGAAGTTCTATATCACCGACGACAAAAACCACCTCCCCGTGCGTCTCGACCTCAACCTCAACTTCGGGACGGCCAAAGCCTTCTTGACGGGGGCCAGTGGCATCAGAAACCCGCAGACGGCGAAATTGAAGTGATTTGGTAATGACGGTTTATCTTGGCCGCTCCTTGCCTTTTTGTTTAGTATATCCTAATCCATTCAACAATATGAAACTCAAGAGCTTCAAAATATGGATGCCTGCAACGGTCATCTGTCTCGCCGCTGCGTGCTTAACCACTGCCTGCCGTTCGATACAGCATCTATCAGATAAACATCAGAAAGAGACAGTGATGAACATCCCATACGTGGTGATGAACAACTATTTCCTGAAGAACAACGTGGTCGGTATTTCCTATCCGCTTATCACCAAGCAGGAAGAGTTCTCTGGTCTCTTTGGCATGGCTGCCGTGATGGGAAAAGACGGCGCCCCGACGTCCGTTGATTTCTCAAAGGAATCGGTCATTGCCATCGTATTGCCCGAAACAAACGTTTCAACGGAAATCATCCCTTTACGCCTGGAAAAGGGCGCCGCACAGGGCCTGAGAATGTATTACACCGTGAAGCGTGGTGAGGAAATGATGTCAACCATGCGTCCAATTTTGCTCGTGAAAATAAAAAACAAATACCGCGAGGAAGTCATGCCCGTTGAGGTGAAACAGCAGAAGGAGAAAAACTGAGCCTCTGCTCATTTGAAATATCTAACCATTCTAAAACATCCATCCATGAAAAAGTTATTGTTTATTCTCCTTGCCGCCCCGCTTATGGGTCTGCAAGTCATGGCCGACAGCGTGAAGCCTGAATCTTTGGAAGGTATCTGGCAGCAGGTGCAGGTTTCAAAGACCGACGGCCACACCATGCTTCTCCCGGTATGGAAGGTGTTGAGAAGTGATGGCACTTTCAGCACGTTCCTCATCGTCAACCGCTCCGGCCAGAGTGTCATCACCAATGAAGGCACATATAAAATGGTCAACGACTCCACCATCGTGGAGCACATCACGGGGTCGATCACCGACCCACAACTGATGGGGAAAAACAATCAACTCATCTTCCGCCTTGCGGACAACGACACCTTGCAGGTGTCTTACAAAATGCCAGGACATACACGTGAGGCACACGAGAAATGGATTCGCGTGAAACTCGAAAGACCAAGAAAACCGGAAGGTAATCACTGATTTACATATAAAAAGAGCGGCCCTGCGAGGCCGCTCTTTTTTATATGTGTGGAGTGGGGCGGGAACGTCTGCCATCGGCCGCTCGGGTTCAACGAACAAGCATCTCAAACCGCTTGCTCCGCCTCTTTTCTCTGTTTTCGCACATCCTTGTGACATGTGATGAAGATGCTGCAACAGTGTCTCTCGATTCAAATCCTATATCTGGTGGCGAACGCGGGACGAGGCACGAACGAACGCGGGACGAGACGCGATTGAACGCTGCCCTGCGTTCGTTCGTGCCTCGTCCCGCGTTCGCCAAAAAGTATAGGGATTGCAGGGCCGATGCATTACTTTAGGGTGTTCAAGATAGAATATTAAATATTGGCAACAGCGCCCTCGCAGCGGAGATTTGCGCTGGCCCACATCATCGTCTGTTGCGGCGCCAGCATTGTAGCTCACTTTGCTTGCAAAGTGAGGGCCACGAACACGTAGCGAATATGACTATCGCTTTAGCGCATGACTTTGTTGGATTTTTAGCCGTGTTTGGCCGCCACAATATTCGTCCCCCTCACTTTGCGAGCAAAGTGAGCTACAGTGCTTCGCCTCAGAGCTTCGCCACATGTACGCGCATTGTCCTTGGCAGCTGCAGATGCGAAAATAGGAGAGTTGTGGTAGGAGATAGGGACTTCCTATTTTTGCGTGTCATAGCAACCTCAGTAAAATCAGATGAATCTGTATCCTGAGTCACAAGTTCAAGCAGACCAGCAACTTATAACTTCCCGTTTCAATCCCTATTCCTCTCAGCGAATGTGGGACGAGATACAAGTGTACGCCGTCCCATATTCGTTCGTCTCTGCTCCCAGATTCGTTCGTCTCTGCTCCCAGATTCGCTGACAGGCTTAGAATTTGGAATTTCGCAGTGCCTGCCTTGTTCTTGGGGTGGGGTGGGGCGTCGGTGGAAATTGCCCTTTGTTTTTGTCAGATACGTTATAAGTTCTGCGACTTTACCCTTCGTCTGGGCAAACTGTAAAAAGAAATCCCCGCTACGGTTTCAAACCGTAGCGGGGATTTTCATATAGAGGCCTTATTCAGGCGATATTAGCCTTGTTTACAGGGATGGGGCTGCCGCATGGCAGGCCGCGCTCCCTTGTTGGGGGAAATTAGTCGTGGAGCTTAGCCTTGATGAACTCGCGGTTGAGGCGGGCGATGTTGGCGATGGTCTCATTCTTCGGACATACAGCTTCGCAGGCACGCGTGTTGGTGCAGTTACCGAAGCCGAGTTCGTCCATCTTGGCAACCATTGCCTTTGCACGCTTGGCTGCTTCAGGACGACCCTGAGGAAGCAATGCAAACTGGCTCACCTTTGAGCTGACGAAGAGCATGGCAGAACCATTCTTGCAGGCTGCAACGCAGGCGCCGCAACCGATACAAGTGGCGCAGTCCATAGCTTCGTCGGCATCCTGCTTCGGAATCAAGATGGCGTTGGCATCCTGAGGAGCACCTGTGCGAACAGAGATGTAACCACCAGCAGCCTGAATCTTGTCGAAGGCAGAGCGGTCAACCATGCAGTCCTTGATCACAGGGAAAGCAGCTGAACGCCAAGGTTCAACGGTGATGACGTCGCCATCGTTGAAGCGGCGCATGTAGAGCTGGCAGGTAGTGGCGCCGGCAGCAGTCTTGCCGTGAGGCGTACCGTTGATATAGAGTGAGCACATACCGCAGATACCTTCGCGGCAGTCGTGGTCGAAAACGAATGGTTCTTTACCCTCTTCGATCAACTCCTCGTTGAGGATGTCGAGCATTTCGAGGAAAGAAGTGTCGTCGGGGATGTCGTGCATCTCACGAGTGTCGAAGTGACCCGCATCTTTAGGACCATTCTGCTTCCAATATTTGATAGTAAAGCTTATATTTTTAGCCATTTTGGATTGTCTTTAGATTGTTGATTCTACCAATTAGTTCTTGTAGTTACGAGTCTTGACTTCAATAGCCTCGTACTTGAGGGGCTCTTCGTACTTGACAGGCTCTTTGTCTTCGCCCTGGTATTCCCAGCATGAAACGTAGAAGCAGTTCTTGTCGTCGCGCTTGGCTTCGCCTTCTTCTGTCTGGTGTTCAACACGGAAGTGGCCGCCGCAAGATTCTTCGCGGTGGAGCGCATCGATGGCGATGAGCTGGCCCATAGTGATGAAGTCGTTCAGACGAATGGCCTTGTCGAGCTCAACGTTGACACCTTCGAGCTGTGGAACGAAGAGGTTGGTCTCAAATTCCTTGCGGATGTCCTTCAGTTTGGCGAGAGCCGTCTGGAGGCCTTCCTTAGAGCGAGCCATACCTACATATTCCCACATCACGTGGCCGAGTTCCTTGTGGATGCTGTCAACCGACTTCTTACCCTTGATGTTGAGCAAGTGGTTGATGTGGTCTTGAACGGCCTTTTCAGCAGCCTTAAATTCAGGCAGGTCGGTTGAGAAGCGTGGAACGGTGATCTGGTCGCTGAGGTAGTTCTGGATGGTGTATGGCAATACGAAGTATCCGTCTGCCAGACCCTGCATCAAAGCAGAAGCACCGAGGCGGTTTGCACCGTGGTCAGAGAAGTTACATTCACCGATGGCGAAGAGGCCAGGGATGTTGGTAGAGAGTTCGTAGTCAACCCAAAGACCGCCCATTGTGTAGTGGATGGCCGGATAGATCATCATTGGGTTGGTATATTTGATGCCGTCGGCACCTGTGCGCACCTCTTGACCCGGCTTAACGTCGGTGATTTCTTCATACATGTCGAAGAGGTTGCCATAGCGCTGGAGCACAACGTCGATGCCCAAGCGGCCGATAGCTTCAGTGAAGTCGAGGTAAACGGCCAAGCCAGTGTTGTTCACACCGAAGCCAGCGTCGCAACGCTCTTTGGCGGCGCGAGAAGCCACGTCACGAGGAACGAGGTTACCGAAGGCCGGGTAGCGGCGCTCCAAATAGTAGTCGCGGTCTGCCTCATCGATGTCAGTAGGCTGGATTTCGCCCTTCTGGAGTTTCTTGGCGTCTTCGAGCTTCTTCGGAACCCAGATACGGCCGTCGTTACGCAGAGATTCTGACATCAAAGTCAGCTTCGACTGCTTGTCGCCGTGAACAGGGATACAGGTCGGGTGGATCTGTACGTAGGCAGGGTTGGCGAAGTAAGCACCCTTGCGGTAGGCTGCGATGGCTGCAGAGCAGTTGCAACCCATAGCGTTGGTTGAGAGGAAGTAAGTGTTTCCGTAACCACCAGTTGCGAGCACAACGGCGTGAGCGGCGAAACGTTCGAGCTTGCCGTTGACGAGGTTGCGAGCGATGATACCGCGTGCGCGGCCGTCAATCATCACGACATCCTGCATTTCATAGCGGCAGAAGAGTTTCACTGTGCCAGCGTGAACCTGTGCCATCAAGGCTGAGTAGGCACCGAGCAAAAGCTGCTGGCCTGTCTGACCCTTGGCATAGAAAGTACGGCTCACCTGAACGCCACCGAATGAACGGTTGGCCAAAGTGCCGCCATATTCGCGTGCGAAAGGAACACCCTGGGCAACACACTGGTCGATGATGTTGGCGCTCACTTCTGCTAAACGGTAAACGTTGGCTTCGCGGGCACGGTAGTCACCACCCTTCACGGTGTCGTAGAAAAGACGGTAAACAGAGTCGCCGTCGTTCTGGTAGTTCTTTGCAGCGTTGATACCACCCTGTGCAGCGATTGAGTGTGCACGGCGGGGTGAGTCTTGGATGCAGAAATTCAATACTTTGAAGCCCATTTCGCCGAGAGAAGCAGCGGCAGAGGCACCAGCCAAACCAGTTCCGACAACGATGATGTCAAGTTTACGCTTGTTGGCAGGGTTCACCAGTTTCTGGTGAGCTTTATAGTTTGTCCATTTTTGAGAAATAGGACCTTCAGGTATCTTGGAATCTATGTTAGCCATGTTCTGAATAAAATTTATGAGATGATTTTATGTAAAAATCCTTGTTGCGTTTGTCTTGATATATATATATATGGTGTCTTATCAAGCAGCGCAGAAGAAGCCTTGGATGAAGAAGATAACGGCAACAGCCAAGAAGATGAGCATCACGAGTGACACGTAGACTGAGCCGATGGTCTTCCAACGGCAGAACCAAGTCTTGTTGTTCAAGCCGAGGGTCTGGAAGGCGCTCCAGAAACCATGGGTCATGTGGAACCAGATGGCAACGAACCATACGATGTAGAGAATGGTGAACACTGGGTTGCTGAAAGTGTAGGCGATGAGGTCTGCACCTTTGTCGGCCTTGACACTGAGGTCGTAAGCGTAACCGCCATTGGTGAATTCAGCCAACATCATGTTGCGCCAGAAGTTCCACAAGTGGAGCAGAAGACCGAGCACAACGATGAAGCCGAGCACCAACATGTTCTGAGATGCCCATTCAACCTTTTCTGGTTTGCTGGTCACAGCGTAGCGGTTGTTACCGCGTGCCTTACGGTTTTGCAACGTCAAGATGATGGCGTAGATGAAGTGAATTGCCACCAGCGCTGCCAAGCCGACGGTTCCGGCAACAGCATACCAGTTAGCGCCCAATGCTCCGCACACCATGTCGTATGCTTCAGCGTCGATGAGGGCAACCAGGTTCATGCAAGCATGGAACGTAAGGAACAGAATGAGCGCAATGCCTGTTACTGACATTATGACTTTCCGTCCGATAGATGAGTTAGTTAACCACATAAATCTTTGAATTAAATTTTATTATTTGATGAATTATTTATGTCCGTTGCCTGGGGCGCTGCGTAAGTGTGGCTTAGTGCGTGTTTTTGAGGCCGTTCGGCTTTTCCCTGCAAAATTAAGACATTTCCTTTGGTCGGCAAAAAAAAGTAGTGAAAAAGTCAGGGACGGCGTTGAGGATTTGGCCCCTACTGGGTACTATAGTAATGTTGAACACATATACTTAGATTTCCTTCGTTTGGTTTTCCAGCCATTGCTTGTCGGCCGCATCGCTGAGCAGCGGCATGAGGCGCTGTCGCACAGTGGCGTGGTAGTCGTTGAGCCATTGGCGTTCCGTTTGGTCCATCATGGTGAGATCCACGGGGCGGAGGTCTATGGGGCAGAGCGTGAGAGGTTCGAAGGTGAGGAAGGTGCCGAAATCAGTGGTTTGGGCGGGGATGGCGAGCAGCGTGTTTTCAATGCGCACACCGAAGCGTCCGGCCACATAGATGCCCGGCTCGTCAGTGATGGTCATGCCAGCCTGGAAGGGAATCATGGTGCAGCCACGCAGGTTTTTGCGGATTTGCTGCGGGCCTTCGTGAACGCAGAGGCGGTGGCCAACGCCGTGGCCCGTGCCGTGGCCGAAGTCATATCCTGCCTGCCACATGGCATAGCGGGCGGCGAGGTCGAGCTGGATGCCAGTGCTTCCTTCGGGGAAGTGGCAGCGCGAGAGGTTGATGTGGCCCTTCAGAACGAGGGTGTAAACGCGGCGTTCTTCGTCGGTGACGGGGCCGAGGGCGATGGTGCGCGTGATGTCGGTGGTGCCGCAGTCATACTGTGCCCCGCTGTCAAGCAGCAGCAATCCTTCGGGGCGGAGCGTGGCGGCGCTTTCTTCTGTGGCTTCATAGTGGACGATGGCGCCGTGAGGACCATAGCCGGCGATGGTGGCGAAGCTCAGACCGCGGAAACCAGGTTGTTCGGCACGCAGGGCGGTGAGTTTTTCGTCAACGCCCACTTCCGTCAGGGTTCCAGAGGCCACGTTTTCGTCAAGCCAGCGCAGGAATTTAACCATCGCCACGCCGTCGCGCTCCATGGCGCGGCGGAATCCCTCTTGCTCTGCCGCGTTTTTGACGGCGCGGAGCGTGGGGATTTCCCATTCAACAAAGCGGAAGGGCACGTTGCAACTCTTGCAATGGTTGATGACGCGGAGGTTCATGGCGCGTGAGAAGGCGAAGATTTCCCCTTCTGTGGCGTCTTCAATGGTGTTCTTCCATCCTTTGTAGCGCTTGACGGCCACGCCGGCGTTGAATAGGTGTTGCTTCACTTCGGCGCTGAGGCGTTTCTCGTCGGTGTAGAGCACCGAACGGCTTTGTCCCACCATCAGATAGCTCACAAATACGGGGTTGTACATCACGTCGTTGCCGCGCAGATTGAGCGCCCATGCAATTTCCGTCAAGTCGTTGAGCAGGAAATATTTAGCTTCTGGACAGTGTTTGTGCTCCGCTTCGAAAATGCGGTGCAGTTTGTCGGCCGCTGAGCATCCCGCTGTTTCGTCGGGCATGATTTCGAGCGGTTCGTCGGGCAGGGCAGGGCGGTCTGTCCAAATGGCTCTGAAGGGGTCGTTTTCCGTCACGACGCATTGGTATTCCTCTCCCAGTTCGCCCACCAGGTCATCGGCCAGTTCCTGCGTCATGATTTCGCCGTAGCAACCGATGTTGCCGCCCTGCGGGAGGTTTTTGCGGAGCCATTCCGCCACCGATGGCGTGCCGGGCATACCGTCGCGCATCAGTTCAAATGGCGTGCCGTTGAGCTGTTCTTCGGCTTGCAGATAATAGCGCGAGTCGGTCCAGAGCGCCCCGCCGTTTTCCGCCAGCACCACGGCTGTGCCAGCAGAACCGTCGAATCCCGTGAGCCATTCGCGGGCCTTCCAGTGGTCGGGGGTATATTCGCTGTTGTGGGGGTCGATGGTGGGAACGATGAAAGCGTCGAGACGTTCCTCCTCCATCCATTTTTGCAGTTGTTTGACGCGTGTCGCAACCGTGTTTTTGATTGTATTCATAGTGATTTTGTATATTATAAATAGGTGTGCAGGAACCAGGACGTGAAAAAAGAAATGTCTGCCTGCCATTGCAGCGCAAATATACGATTTTTGCCCGGCTTCTTGTGGCGGGAGGGGCAAAAATAATCAATGCCCCATTCATGTGTTTTCACGTGAACGGGGCGAACCATTGGTTATGAAGAAAAATTACGATGGTTTTGGGGATTGTAAAATAGGTTTGTGTTCTTCCAGCGGCATACATCTGGATAACAGCGCGTGGTCTGTGCGTCAATCATCTTGCGCAGTTCCTTTAGTGCAACGGCACCCCTCGTAAATGAATAGCAACCTCTTGTGTGTGAAGAGCGCTCTCATGTGTGTGCAGGGAACCCTTTTTTTTGTGTGGAGGGTAATAGTGCCGTTGCACGGAACTGTTGGCGATGAATCGCCGTCTGAGTTTAGTAAGTTAGAAGGTTTAGGTCGGTTAATGTTCTGCGTGTTGTTTTCAGATGCAAAATTATAGATACTTTTTAACTTGTACAATCTCATATCGTTGTTGATATAGATATAAAAGTTTATAATGCTCTGAAAATCAAATACATTATTTTTGCTAATAAAGGTCAGTATATAGGTGAGCGAAAGCGATATATAGTTTTTCCACACTGCTTTCTCCTTGTTTTAGTCTGGTGTACACGTGGTACACTCCTGTATTTTGCAAGAAAAACCTTCTTTCTCATATCGTGTTTTCCTTCTCTGCTCCCGCCTTCCTTTGAAGGGCGTGGTTCTTCCTTCGATGCGCAAGTTTCTTCCTTCGATGCGTAAGTATCAGCAAGGAGTTGGCGTATTTAAAAAGCGTTCCGAACGCGCTGAGCGAAAGGGGCAGCATGTTCGGAACGCTGAAGGGATGTTCTATAAATTAGTTTTAATGGAGAATCTTTATTTAGGATTGACTTGGCCGCTTTTACAGTTCTCACTCGCATCTTGCTGTATTTCAAAGACTCACATAGCTCGCTATGCTCGTCTTTGAAATACAACAATCTGCTTCGCGATAAATGTAAAATCGGCTCAAGCTAATTTATAGAACACCCCTTAAAAGAATCGTGCAGGCCGGTACTTTGATTTTGGGGAAGTCAAGCCACGTGTGCCTGCGGGTTATTTGGCTTTGGATGGTTCATCCTTGGCTGTAAACGATTTATTCCTGGCTGTAGGCAGCCTCTTCAGCTTGGCGCACGATGGCTTCGCGTTCGGCTTCAGCTTCGTTGCGTGGCGTACCGTCTACGGGAGGAAGGGCGGTGGCGCGGCGCGAGCGGCGTGAAGGACGGCGACGCGGGGCACGTTCCTGGCGCATGTCAGCGTCAGAGGTGTCCTGCTGAGTTTCGTCATAAGGTTCCGCAGATGTCGGAGCATTGTATTCCTCGCTTGAAGCGTTCTTCTTTCTCTGGGCGGCTTCCGCGTTTTTTGGGGCGGCTTCGCCGTTTTTCTGAGAAGCGTCAGCGTTCCTCTGGGCATTATCGGCCGACTTCTGGGCCGACTTCTGCTGTTTCTGCGAAGCGTCAGCCTCTTTTTGTGCAGCGGGAGTTTCCTTCTGGTTCTGAGCCGTTTCCTTTTGAGACGGTGCATTTCCCTTTTGAGGCTGTGCGTTGTCTTTCTGAGACGGTGCATTCTCCTTCTGTGAAGGTTCAGCACCTTGCTTCATGTCCTTCTGGGCGGCATTTTGCTGCTCCTTTCGGCCCTCGTTGCGTTTGGGCTGTTCATTCTGCTTTGCCGGGGCAGTGGTGCCCTCGTTGCTGGCGGTCTGTTTCGGAGCGCGTTTAGCGCCTGTTGCCGGTTTGTTGTCGCCCTTTTCCTCAGCAGCGGCTGGTTTGGCGGCATTTTTCTTCGCTTTCGGTGTGCGCGACGGTGCCAGTTTGGCATTGCGGCTCACATGCGGTTTGGCTTCCTGAGCAATCTCTTCCTCAATTTCGTCGATGCGTGGCACCACGCACACCTCATCGGCCTCCATCGCCGTGCGCTTCTCTTTGGCGCGGTAGATGCTGTCGAGGAATTTCGGTTCGCGGCGCAGTTTGGTGAGCGCCTCTTTCGCTGCAATCTGCTGGCTTTCCTTCTTCGAGTGTCCTTCGCCCGTTCCGGCAACGATGCCTTCCAGCACGACCGAACTGTGGAAGAGCTGTGTGCCATTGTTTTCGTCGGCTTTCTCTTCGAGTTTGTATTCAGCCAGGATGCGGTTTTTCTGCGTCCATTCAAGGAGTTTGCTCTTGAAGTTCACTTCCTTGTTGGCCACGCCGTCTATGTCGAGCAGGCGGCCGATGATGCGTTTCTCGATAAACCATTGGCAGTGGTGGTAGCCACGGTCGAGGTAAACAGCGCCCATAAGCGCTTCAAAGGCGTTTCCGCCGATGTTGTTACTGCGCGGTCCCGGTTGAGCCGTCGTCTTGATGAGGCGGTCGAGGCCGAGGTCGGCAGAGAGTTTGTTGAGCGAAGAGCGTTGCACGATTTTGCTGCGCGTGCTGGTGAGGAAGCCCTCACGTTTGCGCGGGTAGCGGTGGTAGACGATGTCGCTCACAACGGCTTCGAGGATGGCATCGCCAAGATATTCCAGACGCTCGTTGTTGACAGGTTTACCAGCGCGGTTGCGGTAGCTCTGCGATTTGTGGGCCAACGCGGCGCGGTAAAATTCAAGATTGTGTGGATAAAATCCGAGTATTCCGTATAAAGCAGAGGAGAGCTTCTTGTCTTTGCTGAAGGAATGCTTCACTCTGTCGATTAGATTAACTACCATGGGAGGATGTTTTGGATGCAGGGAGCGGGAGGGGGATATTCCGTTTAAGTTATGGTCAAACAACAACTTGAACAATTCTGAGGAGAGGAGTATGCCGATGAAATCTTGCGGAGAAGGGGTGGAAACTCATGGAGACTGCGTGGAAATCCTTTGCAACGCCTTGAGCTATCGTGGAAACAGATTGGCGGCGCAGGGGAGTAGGGCTGTGCTTCAATAAGGTGCTATTGCGCTTTAATAAGGTGCTACTGCGCTTCAATGCGTCAAGGCGGAGGATTTCTTCTTATGTTTGGACTTTCTTTCAGACGGAGTGTCCCTGAGTTGCCACAGGACTTGTTTTTGTAATCTCACACAGATTTCATGGGAAAATGCCGGGATTCTCTCTGGAAACCGGACTTTTTTCATGGGTTGTATGGCTTCTTTTTGGCAGGCTGGTGGGTTGGTGGTGGGCCATTTGCTGCCATTGGTTCTTGGAACTTCCTTGTTCCCGACTTCTGCTTAGGTAAAACAATAACTTCGGTAATTGGCTGATGGAAAAGCACGACACCAATTATCCGAAGTTACTGGGCAATTTAATTTATGTTCACTATGGGAATTTTCAGTCTTTAGTAATGGTCGCGACCATTACTAAAGGCAATTTTCCCATCAGCTTAAAGTCTTAGTCTTCAAACTTCTTGACGATGCAGCAGGCGTTGTGTCCGCCGAAGCCGAACGTGTTGCTCAAGGCAGCGCGGATGGGGCGTTTCTGTGCTTCGTTGAAGGTGAAGTTGAGGTTGTAGTCGATGCGTTCGTCGCGGTCGTCATCTTCGTGGTTGATGGTTGGCGGAACGATGTCGTTCTGAACAGCCAAGCAGCAAGCCATTGCTTCGAGAGCGCCGGCAGCGCCGAGCAAGTGACCCGTCATAGACTTCGTTGAGCTGATGTTGAGCTTGTAGGCGTGTTCGCCGAAGAGCTTCGTGATGGCCTTCACCTCAGAGATGTCACCAACAGGCGTTGAAGTGCCGTGAACGTTGATGTAGTCGATGTCTTCAGGCGTCATTTCAGCATCTTCGAGTGCGTTGCTCATAACGAGGTGTGCACCGAGGCCTTCCGGATGGCTGGCCGTGATGTGGTGGGCATCGGCAGACATACCAACGCCGGCTACTTCGCAATAGATCTTCGCACCGCGTGCCTTTGCGTGCTCGAGTTCTTCAAGAATGAGGCAGGCAGCACCTTCGCCCATAACGAAACCATCGCGGCTGGCGCTGAACGGACGGCTGGCGTGTTCAGGGTCGTCGTTGCGGGTTGAGAGGGCGTGCATGGCGGTGAAACCACCGACACCTGCGGGCCAAATGGCTGCTTCGGCACCGCCAGTCACCATCATGTTGGCTTTGCCCAAACGGATGAGGTTGAAAGCATCGGCGAAGGCGTTCGTTGAAGAAGCGCAAGCCGAGGTGGTGGTGTAGTTAGGGCCGTGGAAGCCATATTTGATGGAGATTTCTCCGGCAGCGATGTCGGCGATCATCTTAGGAATGAAGAAAGGATTGTATTTCGGACCCATTTCTTCGCCGTTGATGGCGTAGTTGCCAGCTTCTTCTTCGAAGGTGTGGATACCGCCGATACCAACGCCGAGAACAACGCCGATGCGGTTCTTGTCGACTGATTCGAGGTCAACGCCGCAGTCTTTGACAGCTTCCATAGCAGCAACGAGGGCGTACTGCTCATAGAGGTCCATCTTGCGGGCTTCCTTGCGGTCGATATAGTCGGTTACCTTGAAATCTTTCACTTCGCAGGCAAACTGCGTCTTAAACTTAGAAGCGTCGAAGTGTGTGATGGGGCCAGCGCCGCTGACACCTTTCAAAAGGTTTTCCCATGTTTCGGGAGCTGTGTGGCCCAGTGGGGTGAGCGCACCAAGACCTGTTACGACTACTCTTTTTAATTCCATATATATTAAATGTGTATGCTTCGCAGGTGTCTGTTGCTGGGCCGTTGGCCCGTCGGTTTCTTGTTTCCTGCTCAGATGGTTTAATCAAAAATGTTTGTTGGGAATGTATAGACCCCTTTCGCCTGCGTAATGGTTGAATGTCGTAAATTCATTCTTTCGCCATTACCATAAGAACTGGCGCAAACCAGTTCTGCGGACTAAAGCCTGGAGCCGTACATCGGTAGCGGATGATGGGCGAGAGGCCGGAACCGTTGGTGGAAAGTCTGCGTGAAACTTCATGCAGGGCATGGAAAAGTTTTAGTAATGGTTCATCATTACTTCCTGAATGTCGGGAATACCCTTCGTTCGTTTTGAATGCCCTTTTGGAAACCTCAGGGTTTCTCTTTAAATGAAGCCAGAACCATTGGCGTCTGTCAAATCCTGCCAATGTTCTGCCAAACCGTTCAACCAATGATTTCGGCGGTATGCTTTCTCCTCCGTCCACCCAAATGCCACTGTCGCGCCTCGCGTCAGATGGATGGCAGACGCGCGGCGCCACAATGTGAAGAGTCAGGCGCTATTCGGCAACGGGAAAAGAAGAGGGGCAGTTGGTGCAGCCTTTTTTCGCCATTGCTCAGCGAATATGTCTAAACATTCCAAGGGAGGGAGGACACAAAATCCCGAGACCGTCGTTATGGCCGCCGTGAAGTTTGCAGTCCTCCCCCCCTTGGGGGGATGAGAGGTGTGCTCTCAAAAAGCAATGGAAACCATTACTTACTTGATGTGCTCCTCGATGTAGCTGATAGCATCACCTACAGTAGAGATCTTCTCGGCCTGATCGTCGGGAATAGTGATCTTGAACTGCTTTTCAAATTCCATGATGAGCTCTACAGTGTCGAGAGAGTCAGCACCGAGGTCGTTGGCGAAGCTTGCTTCGTTCGTTACTTCAGCTTCATCAACGCTCAATTTGTCACAGATGATTTCTTTTACTTTTGCTTCAATATCAGACATAGTTTCTTAATTTGAATTTATTAGTGAATGTATTAGTATCCTTCTTTTGGCTGCAAAAATAGTCCTTATTATTAAGACGGCCAAGTATTTGCGTGAAAAATTGGCTTATTCCTGCACATTTTTCCCTTTTTTGTGCTCCGATTGTAGGGGGGAGTTGGTTTTTTAGGGACTTGGCAACGGCGGCTGGCTGTTGCGACGGCTTGCCAGCGATTATTGCTGCGGTCGGCGTTTATGAGAGAACTGCTTTCTCTTTCTTCGGAGAGACATCCTTGCTCATTCCTTGGCCCATTGGCCTGGTTGCTTGTCCCGTCGCCTTTGCTGCGCGGTCTATGGATTTTACTCCTTTTCCCATTGGCTGTATGGCCGTATGCGGAGCGAGGAATTGTAATAGCGGCGGTCGCCAGTCACTTCCTTTCCCAGAAAATCGGGGCGTTCAAAAGCTTCGTCTTCGCTGCCCAGTTCCACTTCGGCCACAACGAGGCCTTCGTTTTCGCCGAAGAACTCGTCCACTTCAAACGTGTGGCGGCCTGCCGGCACGAGCCAGCGGATTTTGTCGACGATGCCGGGTTCGCAGAGACGGAAGAGCGAGAGCGCTTCGTCTTTCGATATTTCGTGTTCAAACTCATAGCGTGAGAGTCCTCCGTTGTTTGAAGGTCCCTTGATGGTGAGATAGCCGCGTTCGTCGCGTAGGCGGACACGCACAGTTCTCCCGCGTTCGCTGCAGATATAGCCTTGAACGATGCGCGAGTGAGACGTGGCGAGCGATTTATAATCGCCCGTCACCAAGAATTTGCGTTCTATTTCCAGTGCCATTTTTTAATGTCGTCTTGCTGGCAGGCAGCGGCAACCATTTTGCGGTGCCTACCCATTGTTGTGGTTGGCTGTTGAGGCCGTCTGCATCCTCACCTGCTAATCATCCGAAGAAGAAATAGTAGCAGAGGAGGAACAAAATCATGAGGACGATGAGGCCGATGAAAATGCCGTTGATGACGCGGCGGGCCTGGCGTGCTTGGCGTGCTTCGCGGGCCTTGAGTTTTGCTTGGTGTTTTTGGTTCATGGTAGTAAATGGTCTTTGTGCACATTGGCAGGCAGCGGGCGGCGTGAAGCGCGTTTCAGGAGCGCCCTTCCTGCCGTTCCACCTGTCCAGTTGCTTGTTTTTAGATATAAGTAATGGTAAAACAGGGTGAACTATCCTTTCACCATTACTATGTAAGTCACTTAAGGAGGTTTTAAGACAGTTCCTTAAGCCTGTTCAGCATCCGTTTCGGCAAATTCCATGAGGTACGCCTTGATGAATCCGTCGATTTTGCCGTCCATCACGCCGTTCACGTCGCTCGTTTGGAATCCCGTGCGATGGTCTTTCACGCGGCGGTCGTCAAACACGTAGCTTCGGATTTGGCTTCCCCATTCAATCTTTTTCTTTCCCGCTTCAATCTTGGCCTGTGCCGCTTTTCGTTTTTGGAGGGCGCGGTCATAGAGTTGTGAGCGGAGGAGTCGCATGGCGTTTTCGCGGTTTTCGAGCTGCTTTCGGCTTTCCGTATTTTCGATGAGGATTTCTTCTTCCTCTCCCGTGTCGGGGTCTTTATATTGGTAGCGCAAGCGCACACCCGTTTCCACCTTGTTGACATTCTGTCCGCCGGCGCCGCCAGAGCGGAAGAGGTCCCAAGAGATTTTCGACGGGTCGACATACACTTCGATGGTGTCGTCAACCAGCGGTGTGACGAAGACAGAGGCAAACGACGTCATGCGCTTTCCCTGTGCATTGTATGGCGAGACACGCACGAGTCGGTGGACACCGTTTTCGCTTTTGAGGTATCCGTAGGCATAGTCGCCCTCCACCTCCATCGTGACCGTCTTGATGCCGGCTTCGTCGCCGTCTTGCAGGTTGGAGATGGTCACTTTATATCCCTGTGCTTCGGCATATCGCATATACATGCGCATCAGCATCGATGCCCAGTCCTGGCTTTCCGTACCGCCAGCGCCAGAGTTGATTTTGAGCACGCAGCTCATCGGGTCTTCCTCCTGTCGCAGCATGTTCTTGAGCTCCAGTGCTTCCACGGTTTCGATGGTTTTGGCATAGGCTTCGTCAACCTCCTGTTCCGTCACCATCTCCTCCTTATAGAAGTCGAACGCCAGTTCCAATTCGTCAACGAGCGTTTTCACTTCCTTGTATCCCTCAATCCATTTCTCGAGCGACTTCACCTTCTTCATCTGTTCCTCAGCCTTCTTGGCATCGTCCCAGAATCCTGGTGCCTGAGTGCGCAGTTGCTCTTCTTCGAGTTGTATTTTCTTGGCGTCGATGTCGAGATAGCGGTTGAGCGCTTCGACGCGGTCCTTAGCTTCTTTAAGTTGTTCGGCGGTAATCATTTATTTCTTCGTTTCTTTTTCAGCGTCAATATAGATTTGTTCGATCTCCTTGGCGTATTTTTCGTAGACCACGCGTCGTTTCACCTTCAGCGTATTGGTCAGTTCCCCAGTGGCGATGGTAAACGGTTTCGGCAGGAGGATGAAGCGTTTCACCTGTTCATAGTGTGCGAGGTCTTGCTGCAGGAGGTCGATGCGGTCTTTAATCATCTCGTGGATTTCCGGTGAGGCGCAGAGCGCTTCGCGGCTTTCGAACGCCCCAAGGCCATTTTCTTCGGCATATTTGCGGAGTAAGTCGTAGTTGGGCACGATGAGCGCGGAGACGAATTTATGTTTGTCGGCCACGATGACAGTCTGGTCGATGAATTTGTCGATGACAAACTTCGACTCAATCATCTGCGGCGCGATATATTTTCCGTTAGACGTCTTGAAGAGGTCTTTGATGCGTTCCTTGAGGAAGAGTTCTCCGTCTTTCATATATCCAGAGTCGCCCGTGTGGAACCATCCGTCTTCGTCAATCGTTTCGCGCGTCACGTCCTCCTTCTTGTAGTAGCCCGGCGTGATACTCTTTCCGCGCAGCAGGATTTCGTCGTTTTCTCCAAACTTGATTTCCACGCCTCCGATGACGCGTCCCACGGAGCCCAGCGTTGTGGGCTTCCCGATGAAGTCGCAGGAAACGGTGGCCGTTGATTCCGTCAGTCCGTAGCCCACCACCATGCAGATGCCAGCGGCGTGTACGAATTTCTCCACCTCTGGCGACACGGCGGCTCCGGCTGTCGGGAAGAAGTTGGCGTTTTCAAGTCCGAGCGTTTTGCGCAGGAGTTTCACCACCGTTCGCTGGTAGAAAGCATATTTCATACGGAGCAACGGCGGCAGCGTTTTTCCCTTCGAGAGATATTCCGTCCAGCAGCGTGCCCCCACTTTCAGTGCGCCCAGAATCAGGCGGCGCTCCAAGGCCGATGTCGTTTCGATGCGCTCCATGACACCCTGGTACACCTTTTCCCAGAAGCGCGGCACACTGCTCATGCAAGTCGGGTGGACCTCCTGCAGCGATTGCAAGACATCGTTGGGACGCAGGTTGATGGCCAGGCGTGCACCTTCAGCGAGGCAGAGATATGACCAGGCGCGTTCGAAGATATGGGTGAAGGGCAGGAAATTCAGAATGACATCTTTTTCCGACAGCGGAAGAACGGCATCATTTTCAGGTATGGCGGCATGATACATGCCGTGGGTGATAATCACGCCCTTGCTGTTGCCCGTTGTTCCCGAGGTATAGAGAATGTTGGCCGTGTCTTCGAGCGTGCTTTCAGCGGTGAGCGCGTCCACCTTCGGCGTCAGTTCGGCTTTGTGTTTCTCCGCTTCAGCGAGAAACTCGTCGAAGTAGACCGAGAGGTGGTCGTTTTCGTGTCGCACCACGTCGCGCGAGAAGATGATGATTTTCTCGAGCGTCGGGCAGACAGAAATCACGCTGAAGGTCGTGTCGTATTGCTCCTGTTCGCCGACAAACACGAAGCGGATGGCGGCATCGTTGACCATGTAGGCCACCTGTGCGCTGCTGCTCGTTGCATAGAACGGGATGGTGACGGCACGTATGCCAAAAGCCCCGAAGTCCACATAGAGACCTTCAGGCTTGTTTTGTGAAAAGACGGCAACGTTCTCCTGCACTTTCACGCCCAGCGTGAGGAGTCCAACGGAGGTGAGGCGCACCAGTCTTGAAAATTCATTCCACGACACGGGCTTCCACACGCCTTCTTCATAGTCGCGCCATGAAAGGGCGGTGCGTTGGCCGTATTTTGCGGCCTGCTCGTGTATCAGTCTTGATAGATGAGAATTATTCAGCATATAGATTCGGTTTTTCCGATAGCACAAAGGTAGGTCTTTTTATTCAATGCGAGGGCGTAAAATTCACTTTTTTTGTGATGGGGCGGCAAAGCCCGTCGTTGTGGGGAAATCCGCCGCTTGGAAAACGGCCGTTTTGCCGTTGTTTGTTCCGCCAGATTTTCCACGGCGTCCCGATATGGTCATCGATTCGCGGCCGCCGTTCGCGTTACTTGCGGCCGCAAGCAGCATTACTCGCGGCCGCGAGTAGCATTACCAGCGGCCGCGAATCGATTGTTTGTAAAGCATTTCGGAAAAAGGAATGCGCTGGCAGGCGCTAAAGCAGCCAGTTGAGTAGGGTGTTTAAAAAGAAATATTAAAGTTTGGCGACAGCGCCCTCGCAGCGGAGAATTGCGCTGGCCCGCATAATCGTCTGTTGCGGCGCCAGCATTGTAGCTCACTTTGC
>OOAE01000685.1_pt1 | contig 30137 bp, 15 predicted proteins | sample 1671271 | NCBI WGS metagenome assembly OOAE01 (sample SAMN06348139, study PRJEB24527) | human gut metagenome | biome: human gut; feature: ankylosing spondylitis patient; material: feces | host: Homo sapiens | place: China | collected 2015-10 | reverse complement strand
GTCCCCCTCACTTTGCGAGCAAAGTGAGCTACAGTGCTTCGCCTCAGGCCTTCGCCGCATAATCAGAAAAATTTCAGCCAATCACTTCTCCCCCTGCTCCGCCACGTAGACATAAGCCCCCGTAAGTCTTGGTCTAATGGTTGCGCGGTTTTCGAGCCAATATTTATAAACCATCAAGGAGAGGGTCAGTTGCGCTCCATAGTCTTTGTCGAGTCGCTTGAAATTTGGTGTCCTGACAAATCGCTTGAGCCGTTTCTTGTTGCTCATGATGGAATTTTTGTACAGGTCGTCAACATACCTTTCAATCGACCCGTTGTATTTGACCGCAATAATCTTAAAGATGAGCGGCTGATAGGTGGCCGACTGGGAGAACTTCTTCAAGCGCTCCACAAAGTCGCGCTTCTCTTCGCTTTCATTGTAGGGCGCCTTGTGGCGTTTTTCAAAGGCGTCGTTCCAGATGGCTTTGTAGAAATCCCATTTTATATTGTTTTCTTTGTATTCAAAGTTATAATCTAAGGATGCGGCCACGTATGGGTCTTGCAAGGACAAATATTCTATTTTATCCGTGTACGTCCAAAAATTCTCTATAGCATAAACGCCTTTTGTCTTTTCCCATTGGCGGTAGCCTTTCAAATAATCATAACACCTCATGGCAAGTTGGAAATTAATCATAGGGCAGATGGTGTCGTCAATGGCCAGCTCGTGAAACAAAGCGGAATCCTTTTTGATGACGTCTTCCTGTTGGTTGGACTGTGCGTATGCTCCAAAGTCCGAAGAGAAGGCAGCGTGAAGCACGATGGTGAAGAGCAAGATAAATCGTTTCATGGTTTTATGTTTTTTAAATTGTATGATGGGGAGGGGAGCTTGAACGTTCGGAAAGGTCAGCAGTCTCGCCCCGTTAGTAGAGTAATCGTTTTCAGTTCTTAGTAATGGTCAAAATTGGTAAACTTATTCTTTCACAATTACTTATATTCTGTCGTCGGCCATGTCTTTCCCTTCCGCTTTTGCTTTTTATGCATAGGAAAATCCTTATGCGGTGTGGAGAAAAACTTTGCTGACGATTCGTTCCCTATATTGGTTGGCGTCCCACGTCCCAGATTCGGTCGTCCCACGTCCCAGATTCGAACGTCTCTCGTCCCAGATTCGGTCGTCTCACGTCCCAGAAACGGTCGTCTCTCGTCCCGCGTTCGCTGACAAGTATAGGGTTTGCGGTGGTTAGTCAGGTTGGTTGTTTATGGAGACAAGACATCTGCTTGTCTTAAAGTGATGTTGGAAAGGCAGATGTAATCTTCAAAAACAGGGAGAGGAAGGTATTGGAAAGTGGCTGCGGCAATCTCAGCATTGTTTTCCACATGGTTGTTGCTGGATACATTTGGAAGACCACTGAGATGTGCCACAGAACTTTCCGTTCTTATCTCACAATTGTTTCGATGGGGGAGTCGGTGTTCAAAATTGGCGTTTTAGCTTCGTTTTAAATGCGTTTGTTGAGAATGATTTGCCAGCGAAATTACAAAACGCCCGAAAATACGCCTAAAAACGGAGTACACTTTTAGTACACTTTTTACAACGGCTTGAAATACAAGTGTCTATGGAAGAGCCTTCGTTGGGGCTTTCCCGTTGCTCTTTATTGATTTATTAGGGTTTTCCTTGGAAATTACGGATAAGGTTGTCGAAATTCTTGCTGCTTTTCCCGTCCTCGTTGAACAGGATGCCAGCCAATTTCGCACGGATTTTGGTAACGTTTTGTTTGCTGATGAGAAGCAGAATTGCCAAATCCGAGGGGGAATATCCAAGGCGTATCAGAATGCAGAGCTGGATGTCTCTTTTGTTGATGCTTCCGGAAAAACTTTCAAGAAAATCCAGGAAATGCCAGTCGTTGGCTTGCATGTAGAAATACAAGCCATTCCAAATGGCTTGGTCCTTGATGGGTTTCTCTTCGTCAATAAGGCAGGCGATGTCTTTCTTGATTTTCTCTATATCGATGGTGGGGATTTTTGTTTTTTTCAGGCCAAACAAATATTTGAGTGTGCCGTTCTCCTGTTCGGCAAGCGATTGTTTGAAAACGTAAAGCATGAAGAAAAAATGGTTGGTCATTCTGCTGATGGTCTTCCTGTTTTTGATGCAAAGATATGCCAACAGGCAAAGTGTCAGGATAAGAATGACAATAGAGATGGGAGAGGAAAAATGGTAGTACCATCTGTCGTTTACCAACATCTCGTTCTGCTTCTTTAGCATTTCGTTCTCGTGTATATAGAATCCGTCGTGCAGATTGTTGGATGTTTCCAGACTGTCTGCTTTGCTATGGGCTATTATATATTTTGCTAAATATTTGTTGATAGAGTCCGTTTGGTTCTTAATGCTATATGCGTTGGCCAGTTCCCCGTAGGTACTGGCTTTTACCAATTCGCTGCAATATTTCAGTTCATTGTGGTAACAAATGATGGCGGAATCGGTCATTCCTTTCAGTAGATAGTAATCTCCTTTGTTGGAGTAGTAAACGCCAAATTCACTTTGGTTGTAACGGTATTTGGCATCGGGCGAACAAATCACGTTCTTTTCGTATTCCAAAAGAAATTCATTGGCTTTGGCCAGTTCGTTTCTGTGCAGGCACACCTCGCTCATCGGTAGCAATTCGTCATAGGCATCTTTTTTCAACCCTAATTTCGTATATAGATCGTAGGCTTTTCGAGAATACTCATACATCATGTCGTAATTGTTTTCCCATCTGAAATGATCCACCAAATGCCCGTAGCAATCGCCCAGGGTGCAGCTGTCTTGGGTCTCTTTTGCGTAGTAGGCCGCCTTTTCGTAGCTCCGTCGGACGATGTCGTTGTCTGGTTGTTTTTTCGAGATGCCTCCCAGCAGCATATAGCATTTTCCCAGCAGTTTTATGCTGCGTAATGTGGTGGTGTCGTTACATTGCGTGGCCGTAAAGCATTCCTTTTGCGACTCTTTGAATTTCATGTCATCGTAGAGCATGCAGGCCAAAATGTAGTGTGCACGCATCTTGTCGTAGGCCGTTCCGTGTTTATCATAATGCCTCACCGCCTGGCGCATCATGGAGTCGTTGTTCAGGCGGTAGAATCGCTTTATCAGATAGTCGTGTTTGAGCATGACATAATACATGCTGTCGTTGTGGCTCAGTTCGTTGGGCTTGGCACCGACTTTGTCGAGCAGTTCGGTGATGGCGTTGGTGTCCATCGGTACACATTCGAGCAGGGAGTCAACGCGCTCAAGTTCTTGGCGCGTGTTGGCTCGCTGGCAGCTGTTGAGGTGCGGCATGGCCAGCGCGAAAAGCAGAATGTATATGCAGACTAAGTGCTTCATGATAGGTGCGTGGTATTAGTTCCTGCAAATATAGTAATTATTTGTTAAGTAATGGTAAGCAGGTGTTCAAATTTAGTTTATGCTATCCATGCCGGGATAAACTAATTCTGAACACCTACTTATCAGACTAATAATGAACACTTGCTTCTGACCGTCAACTCAGAACATCCTCATCAACTGAGACTTCGCCAGCGCCGCGTCGCGCTCGGCCTCCAGCAGAGCCGTTTGTGCCTCATTGAAGAAGGAGAGTTCGAGCAGATAGTCGGTCATTGAAATCTGCCCCGTTTGCAGGGCGCGTTGCAGGAGGTGTACATTGTCGTTTCCCTCCATTTCGCGTTTCAGCCTTTCCGCCGTTTGCTGGCAGCGCAGCATGGTGGCATAGCGCTGTTCGACGGTGGCTTTCAGTTGCGTTTCCACATCGGCAAGTTCGAGCTGCGCCGCAGTCAGTGCGGCTTGGCTTTGGCGGACACGTTGTCGCGCGTTGCCCCAAATCGGGAGAGAGAGCCCAACGCTCACGCCGCTGTGGTTCTCCCCTGCGATGTATTCCCCCGTGAAGCCCACGGAGAGTTTCGGCAGAGCCTCCATACGGGCCAGTTTGGCTTCGCGCTTCTGGCTGTTGACCTTGGCGGAGGCAACCAGTGTGGCCGCCTGCGCAGACGCGGCGCGTTCCAGCAAGGCCGGGAGAGTCGGCACGGGCGTCGCGTCGTAGAGCGTGTCGGTGTAGGCAACGGGATGTCCGCCGTTGAGCCTTCGCAGGCGTTCCATCGTCTCCGCCCGTTCCGTCTCCGCTTTGGCGAGGGCGGCGGCAGCGAGCGTGTGGCTGAGCTTGGCCTTGTTGTAAGTCAGTTGGTCGGCATCGCCCTGTGCCATCTTCTTGTCGTAGAGCAGAAGAAGCGTCTGCGAGAGGTCGCGCCGCAGCGCCAGTTGGCGGCAGAGGCGGTTCAGATGGGTGGCATTGACGATTTCCGCGTCGGCTTCGGCTAGGAGGTTCGTGACTTGCAGGGCATAGTCGGCATCAAGCATACGGTCGGCGGCGCGGGCCAGTTGGCGACGTTTGCCCGTGACCACTCCCCAGTCGATTTCCTGACTGATGCCGAAGTCCTTTCGCGCCGGTGTGCCCTTCGGCGTTCCCCAGAGATAGCCCGCTTCCACTTCGGGGTCGGGCAGTTGCAGGTCGGCGCGAGCCTCCGCTTTGCCGGCAGAAGTCTGTGCCCTTAGCGCGGCGAGCGAAGTGTTGTTAGAAAGAATGGAATCAAGCAGCGCCTCTCGCGCCGTGGTGGCGGAAGACTGCGCCTTCATCGCCTGCGGGAAGAGAAGGCCGAGGGCGACGAGAAAGAAGAGATGCTTAGGTCGTTTCATGAGAAGAAAGAGGGTTTGAGGGCTGCTTGGTGTGGCAGCAATGGTGGAGATAGATGGTCGGGATGACGATGAGGTTGAGCAGTGTGCTCGTGAGGAGACCGCCGAGCATCACCTGCGCCATCGGACTTTGGATTTCGTTGCCTGGAAGGTCGTGGCCCACGGCCAGCGGAATGAGCGCCAAGGCAGATGCCAGGGAGGTCATGAGAATCGGTAGCAGACGGTCGGCCGAACCGCGGAGCACGCATTCGCGAGGAGGCATGCCCGTTTTTCGCAGTTCGTTGTAGCGGTCAACGAGCAACATGCCGCCGCGCGTGGCGATGCCGAAGAGCGAGATGAAGCCGATGATGGCGGGGATGCTGATTTCGCTGCCGCCGACAACCAGGATGGCCACGCCGCCAGAGAGCGCCAGCGGGAGGTTGAGGAGCACCACCACCGACTGCCGCCAGGAGCGAAATTGCATGAAAAGCAGCAGGAGAATCACGGCGATGCTCACGAAGGAGAGGAGCAGGAGGGTGCGCGAGGCTTTCTGCTCGCTTTCAAATTGGCCGCCGTAGCTCAAGTGGTAGTCTTGCGGAAGATGGATTTTCTCGCTGACGCGTTTTTGGATGTCGCCAACCACGGAGCGGAGGTCGCGCCCGGAGACGTTGGCCGACACGACAATCTTGCGTTGCGCGTTTTCGCGGTTGATGGTGTTGGGGCCGGCTGTCGAGGTGATGTCTGCCACTTGACTGAGCGGCACTTTTCGGCCGTCGCCTGTGTCGATAAGCAAGCCGCGGATGTGGTCGATGCTGTTCATGGCTTCTTGGTTGAGGCGCACGGTGAGGTCGAAGGTGCGGCCGCCCTCATTGACCTGCGACACCGTTTCGCCACCCAATGCCACATTGACAAACTGCGCGAATTGGGGAAGCGTGATGCCATATTGCGCCAGCATGACGCGGCGTGGACGGATGGTCAGCTGAGGACGCTCCACTTGTTGTTCCACATTGAGGTCGGCAAGACCTTTAACGTCTTCAACGGCCTCTTTTATCTGGTTGGCAATGGTGTGCAGACGGATGAGGTCGGGACCGAAGATTTTGATGGCGATGTTGGCACGCGTGCCGGAAAGCATGGCATCGATGCGGTGGGAGATGGGCTGTCCGGTTTCCACGTTCACGCCAGGAATCGTGGCGAGTTTGCTACGCACGTCGGCCAGCACTTCGTCTTTCGTTCGTTTGCCCAGCGTGAAAGGCACCTCCATTTCGCTCGTGTTGGCGCCGAGGGCGTGCTCGTCGAGTTCGGCGCGTCCCGTCTTGCGGGCCACGTCAGTCACCTCTGGAATCGTGAGCAACAGTTTCTCGGCCCGACGGCCGATGCTGTCGCTCTCGTCGAGCGAGATGCCCGGCAGCGAACTTACGTTGACCGTGAAGGAGCCTTCGTTGAAAGGAGGCAGGAAGGAACGGCCGAGGAGCATGAAGCCGCCAATGGTGAATGCCAGCAACACGATGATGCCAGCAATCACTGGACGGACGTGGCGGAGCATGCGGGCGAGCAGGGCGGCGTAGGCCGTTTTCATGCGACCGACAAAGCGCGGCTCGTTGTGGCGATCGGTTTTGCGTCCCAACAGATAGCTGCACAAAACGGGCGTCAGCGTCAGGGCAACCACCGTGGAGGCGAAGAGCGACACGATGAAGGCCACGCCGAGCGAGATGAGCATGCGTCCCTCAAGGCCCGAAAGGAAGAACAGGGGGATGAAGCTCACCACGATAATCAGTGTGGAATTGAGAATCGGCATACGCACCTCGCAGGAGGCGTCGTGCACCACGTCGAGCACGGGACGGCGCTCCGTGAGGCTCTTTTCGCGATTTTGGCGCAGGCGCTTGAACACGTTTTCAACGTCGACAATCGCATCGTCAACCAACGAACCGATGGCGATGGCCATGCCGCCGATGCTCATTGTGTTGATGGTGAGGCCCATGAGCTTCAAGACGATGACGGTGATGAGCAACGAGAGCGGGATGGTGGCCAGGGAGATGAGCGTCGTGCGGCCGTTCATGAGGAAGATGAAGAGCACGAGCACCACGAAGATGCCGCCTTCAACGAGCGATTTGCGGATGTTTGAAATCGAGGCATCGATGAATTTCTGTTGGCGATAGAGTTCAGTGTTGACCTTCACGTCGGCAGGGAGCGACGACTTGAGGGTGGCGATGGCCGTGTCGAGGCGTTCCGTGAGTTCGAGTGTGCCGACGGAGGGCTGTTTCGTGATGGTCAGCAAAACGCCCGGTTTGCCAGAGATGGAGGCCAGGCCCATGCGGGGCGACTTCACGGCAGGGCGCACGTCGGCCACGTCGGCCAGCACCACGGGGCGGCCTTGCGGCGTGAGTTTCACGACAGACTGCGACATCTCGTCGGCATCGCTCGTGGAGAGCAGGCCGCGCAAGATATATTCGTTGCCATATTCATATAATACGCCGCCGGTGGCGTTGCGCGTCATGGCTTGCGTGGCGTCCAACACTTCCGAGAGGCCCACCCCATAATGGCGCATGCGCTCGGGATGGAGCTGCACTTGATATTCCATGATGTTTCCGCCCATCACCGTCACCTGTGCCACGCCGCCCATTGAGAGCAGTTGCGGACGGATGGTCCAGTCGGCCAGCGTGCGGAGGTCGGTTTGCGAGGTGGAGTCGGCGGTCAGGCCGATGAAAAGTACCTCTCCGAGAATCGACGACTGCGGGCCGAGTGTCGGTGTGCCAACCCCTTCGGGCATGGCGTCGGCGATGGTGGAGAGCTTTTCGGAAACGATTTGGCGGTCGCGGTAGATGTCGGTGTCCCAATCAAATTCCACCCACACCACAGAGAAGCCCATGGTGCTCGAAGAGCGCACACGGCGCACGTCGGTGGCACCGTTGACGGCGGTCTCGATGGGGAACGTCACGAGGCGTTCCACCTCTTCGGCGGCCATGCCCTTGGCTTCGGTCATAATCACCACGGTCGGGGCGTTGAGGTCGGGGAAAACGTCGACCTCCATGTGCTTGGCTGTCCAGCAGCCACCGATGATCAGAATCAGGGTGGCGAGCAAGACGAGTGCGCGGTTGCGCAAGGAGAAAGCTATGATTTTGTTGAGCATGTTCTTGGCCTCCCTTTAATGTTCATGGTTGTGTCCTTCAGGAATGGCACCGCTGCTGGCTGCCAGTTTCACATGGATGGCGCCGCGCGTCACCACTTCTTCGCCCGCTTTCAGGCCACTGAGGATTTCCACGCGTTGCCCGTTGTTGCCTCCAGTTTTCACCTCGGCCTTGCGATAGCTGTGGTCGCCTGTGCGGAGGTAGACGTAATAGACGCCCTGTTCCTCCGTGAGCGACGTGACGGGGATGCTGATGACGCCCTGGCGCTCGCGGCCTAAGAGGTAGACCTCCACGAAGGTGCCAGAAACAAGATGGCCCACGTTGTTGAATTCAAAGATGACGGGAACGAAGAAGTCCCCCGTTTCCGCACTCTTGCCGCGCGACACCAGGCGGCCGTTGAGCGACGAAAGGGCGTAGACGTTGTTGTCGTTGCCCGACGAGAAACGGAAATTGGCCCCCGTGATATTGGGGAGCATGGCGTAGTGGCGTTCCGGCACTTCTGCCCGCAGTTGCAGGCGGCGGCTTTGTGCCACTGTGGCGAGCGGCTGTCCGGCGGAAACATAATCGCCGGGGCGCACCAGCACCTCTTTCACGTAGCCGTTCATGTTGCTTGACACCACGCGGCTCTGGTTGCTGCCGCCCAGACTCTCCGCTGTGGCCGTTGCCGTCTCATAGCGCTGGCGGGCCGCTTCGAGTTCGCGTGCCGAAATCAGGCGGTCGTTGGCCAACGTTTTGGCGCGTTCATATTCTTGTTTTGCAGCACGCAGTTCGGCTGCCGCCGCAGCAGCAGGATTCCCGTTGGCCATCTGTTGGGCAGAGACAACGAAAAGCCCCTGTCCGTTGCCAACGGCTTCGCCTTCCGTCACCGCCTTTCCAGCATATTTCACGATGCCGGCCATCGTTGCCGTGATGGTCGTTTCGCCGCCTGCGGCAGGCAGAATCTGTCCGCTCACGGTGATCACTTCCGAAAACGCAGAGGGGCTGACGCGTTCCGTGGCCACTCCCGCCGCCTTGGCTTCTTCGGGTTCCAGAATGATGTCGTTGTCGTTATGCTTGTCGGCCTTCTCTTCGTGTTTCTCGCCGTCGTGTTCGTCGGCGTGCGAGTCGTGGTTATGGCAAGACGTCAGCAAGGCTGCTGGAAGCAATAGGGCCAGCAGCCAGTGTTTGTTCATGAAATGTTTGTTCATAAGATATTTAAATTCGGGGTATATTCTCTTGGGAAAAAAGGCGTATTTCTCCCTTACTAAGGCAGGCTACGCCACATTCGCCAGGCGTGGGTTTGCCGCGTCTGGTGAATCAGAAAAGTGTCGTGGTGTAAATAAGAAGGAGTTTAAACAGATTTTGAATATCTGCTTAGTAATGGTGAAAGAATTATTTTACCATTATTCAAGCCAAAAGAAAGGGCGGGGCGCGCCCGGCCGTCGTTTGGCGGCAGCCATAAAAAAGCCTGGAAACGCTGGTGTGCGTTTCCTTGGAGATTGTCAGTGTCGTGCATTCCGGCACTTCCACGCATTGCAGCGGCAGAAAAAACGGCAGCCATGTGGGCGCGTCGGCAAACTGAGGCCGCGTGCCAGCGGGGAGGAACGTGCGCATGCTCTGAACCACGCAGTCGTTTTCGTTGCAGTCGTGCGACGGTGTGGGGTGCTTGTGCAATGGTGCGTGATTGTCGTGCGGCGGAATGCTTTCCCCGTGTGACGGAACGGAATGTTCGGCCGTGTCACAATGACTCCAGGCCATGCACACCGCTTCACCGTGATGGTGGTGGGGGAGCATGGCCACAACGAGCGTCAGGATGATGATACACCAGACGCGCCAGAACTGTGGAGCCGAACATTTCTTCATGTCTGCAAAGGTAGTGATAAGATTTTGCAAGCTGGTTGCAAATAGGCAGCAAAACAAGCGCGGAGCGTTTTTCGTGTCTTTTTTTGTGGCCTTAGCAAGGCTCAGTGTAATATTAATTTGTAAATTTGTGCCGATTGATAATGAAAAATATGCTGGGGATGGTTTTGAAGATGCTCGTCCCCGCCAAAGATACCACGACAACACATTTACCTAATCTTTATAGAACTACTTAACAAACTAACTCAATGAGAACCAATCTCTACAAGACCTTTCTGCTTGCCTCAGCCTTGGCATGGACATGCCCTGGTGTGGCCAGTGCAGACGAAAAAACCTCGCAACTCGATTGCGCCACAACGGTGTTTTCACAGCCCGGCGTGAAATTTATGCACAAAATTCGCGCCACAAACGCCCAAGCGACGCTCTCCGTGAGCGGTTTGCCGAAGGGATTGACGTGGAATGCCACGCGGCGTGTGGTGGAAGGCGTGCCGCAGAAATCGGGTCGCTATACGTATCAAATCCATGTGACGGAGCATGGCAAGACCACCAGCGAAAAGGTGACGTTCGACGTGTCAGACCAGTTGCAACACCCCATTCCTTTTATGGGATGGCTCTCTTGGAATGCCGTGGAGAGCGAGGTGTCGGAAAGCATCGTGAAGCACGTGGCCGACCTCTTTACGGAGAAAAACCTGACAAACTACGGATGGAATGCCGTAATGATGGACGACTGGTGGCATGCCAAGAGCCGTGCCGCTGACGGACGTCCTTTGCCCGACCCGCAACGTTTCCCCAACGGACTTACGCCAGTGTCTGACTATGTACACGGAAAGGGGATGCGCTTCGGCATTTACACGGATGCTGCCGAATATACCTGTGCCGGTGCCTTCGGCTCGTTTGGCAAGGAACAAATTGATGCCGATGCCTATGCCCGCTGGAAGGTCGACATTGTGAAGTGTGACTATTGCAATGCCCCGTCGGAGCGCGACACGGCTTTCGTTCGCTACCGCGCGATGGCCGATGCCCTTGAAAAGGCTGGTTATGGAACGATGCTTTATATCTGTGAATGGGGCGAGCGCGAACCTTGGAAATGGGGCGCTGAGGCTGGCGGACGCTGCTGGCGTATTTCGCAAGATGTGCGCGACTGCTGGACTGGCGCTGGCAACGGCGAAGGAGTTCTGCAAAGCATCCGCGACATGAAAAATATTTCTGCTTATCAGGGCGTCAACCGCTTCAATGATGCCGACATGCTTTGCACGGGACTTCACGGCACTGGCAAATCCTCAAGTATGCTTTGCGGCGGCAAGGGCCCTGGCATGACGCAGGACGAATATCGCTCGCAGTTTGCCCTTTGGTGTATGTGGTCTTCTCCGATGGCCCTCTCGTTCGACCCGCGCAAAGAGCTCCAGGCCGACGATGAAGCCATCTTGAAGAGTGGCGAAGTCATCGCCCTCAACCAGGACGCTATGGGCCAACAGGCCGATTTGATTTCTGAGGCCGACAGCCTCGTTATCTTTGCCAAGGACTGTGAGAACGGCGACGTGGCCCTCTCTGTCACCAATATCTCTGAAAAAGCCAAGACGGCCGTTTTCGATTTCTCAAAAGTGGCGGGTCTTGATATCCAGAAAACCTACATCGTTCGCGACCTTTGGGCCGAGCAGCAGCTCAGCGACGCCAAGGGAACGCTTTCGGCAGAGGTGAGAAGCCACGCCACGCGCGTGTTCCGTCTGGCTGAGAAGAAAAATGGCGTGAAGGCCGTTTCTCCGCTGTCTGTTTCGGGCTTCTCTGTGGCTGCCAGCAAGGGTAAACTCGTTGTTGCAATGCCTGGTACGGAAAAACTCTCCAAGCGCATCTTGGTGATGGACCTCAGCGGACATGTCAAGAAAACCATGACGACAACGGGCGTGAACGTGAAGATGAAACTCCCCGCAGGAAACTACTACGTCGACGTGGCTTGCAATGCGCAGGTGGTGCGCACGAAGGTCGTGATGTGAGAAAAGATTGCTTCCACGCGGGAGCAGAATAATATAAATGGTTGCAGGGGTGCTCTAAGAATAGGGCATCCCTGATATTTTCTATAAGGTAAGTAGGTGTTTAAAATCCCTGCATGGATACTTTAAAATAAATTTGATAGGGTGTTCAAAATCCAGAAAAATCTTTGCGCGTTTTTTTGCCAAACAATAAGTGGCAAAGCATGCGCACATGATAAACGAACAAAGCGCGAAAAGGAGCGCCCTGAAAGGGCAGTCAGTCCAGAGCCCAGGGCAACGCCCTGGGTATCAGCGTGTAAACGCCTACGCCCTGTAAGGGCAAAAGTATGGGCGAACGATTGATTTTTACTTTTGCCCTTACAGGGCGTAGGGATTGGTGACATGGTACCCAGGGCGTTGCCCTGGGCTACGGACTTGCTGGGCTTTCAGCCCGCGCAGGGCCGCAGACAGGGCTTTTTACGCACAATCCCCCCCCTTGATATTTCAATTTTGAACACCCTATAATTTTGAATACCTACTTACCATTGCTTAATAAACAATACACCGATGAACACAGCAAACGACATCATAGAAACCATGCTCAGCATGGAGAATGAGAAACAGCGGCAGGTGCTTTCCCGCTTCTTCAAAACAGGTAAGGGCGAATATGGCGAGGGCGACCAGTTTCTCGGCTTGAGAGTTCCTCAAACCAGAATGGTCGTGAAAGCCGCGCGGCTGCAGGTGGCGTTGCCCGAAATCAGCCAACTGCTTCATTCCAAATGGCATGAAGTGAGGCTCTGCGGCTTCCTTCTGCTCGTGGAGGAAATGAAAGAGGCATTGCCAAAGCGCCGTCATCCCGGACGTCCGGAACTTCGAGCGGCGTTGGTCGAGTTCTTTTTGCGCCACGCATGCCAGGCCAACAATTGGGACCTTGTGGACCTCTCGTGCGGAAACATCCTTGGCGTTTTTCTGCTTCATCCTCTTTCTGATGGTTCGCTGCCCAGCCGCACCATTCTCGATACGCTGGCAGAAAGTTCCAACCTTTGGGAGCAGCGCATTTCCATCGTATCGACGATTGCCCTCATCCGGCAAAACCAGTATGCTGATACTCTCCGCATTGCTGAAAAACTCTTACACCATCCCCACGACTTGATACATAAGGCCGTTGGCTGGATGTTGCGGGAAGTGGGCAAGCGCGACATCGACGTCCTGCGTTCCTTTCTTTCAAACCATCATTGCGAAATGCCCAGAACGACCTTGAGATATGCCATCGAAAAGATGGACGCGGCTGAGAGGCAACGCTGGATGAAAAAGCTCTGATGAAAAAGCAGGCAACGCCTTGGATGGACTTCTTGGGAGGTTTCTGCCAGTGGATTCAGCGGAAATTCTTAACTTTGTGTTTTATATATAATGGTGAATGTATATGTAGGGGAATCCATCCCTGTCTTCAGAGGCGGCTTCCATCCGCTCTTCGCCATTACTAAAGACGTTTATCTCCGTTGGAGGCTGAGACATCCGCCCCAACTCATCAGTTTGAACTATGAAGAAAAGTATCCAGCATAAAGCCAAGAAGTGGGTGATAGGCATATTCCTGTCGCCCTTCGTTCTTTTTCTCCTGCTCGCCGTGTTGCTTTATCTGCCGCCTGTGCAAAACTTTGTGGTACATCGTGTGGCCGCTTCCCTCTCCGAATCGACAGGCATGAACATCAGTGTCAGCCGCGTGCGCCTTTCTTTCCCGCTCGACCTCTCGGTGAAGGGCGTCGAGGTGATTGACGGCCGAGACACTGTCGTTTCCGCCAGCAGTCTGTACCTCGACGTGCGCCTCAAACCGCTCTTTGAGGGCCGTGCCGATATTGACGGCTTTAGCCTCTATGATGCCAAAGTTAATTCGAAGCATTTTATATCAAATACCTACATTCGTGGAAAAATCGGACGTCTTCAGGCCGCAGCACACGGCGTGGAGTGGACACGCGGCGTGGTGAAACTCAACCAGGCCAGCCTTGACGATGCCGATCTCTATGTGGCCTTGAGCGACACGGCCCGCGAGGAACCCGACACGCTGCCTTCCATGCCGTGGCGCATCGTGGCCGAACAAGTGACCATTAATCGTTCGCGGGTGAGTCTCTCCATGCCTGGCGATTCCATGCGCCTCATGGCTGAAATGGGGAAAGCCCGTTTGGAGGGTGGCCTGTTTGATACGGGACGTTCGTATTATTCCGTGCGCCGTTTCAATGTTGAAAAGGGTGGGGTGGTCTATGCCGCGCTTCCTTCCGATTCAGCGGTTTCCGTTTCGTCGAAAGCCGTCGGCAACGCTGCTTTTGCCTTGTCCAACACCTTGCTTTGGAAGAAATTCAGGATGGAGGAAAAACTGTCGGCCGATTACATCGCCGTCAGCAATCTTCGCCTCCAACTCGACACCCTATCTTACGATGAGAAAGGAACGCTGCGCACTTATTTGGCGGCTTTGGCTTTCAACGAACATAGCGGACTGAAAGTGGAAAACGTCAAAGGCCGCATTTATATGGACACGACACACCTCTTCCTGCCGCTCTTGGAACTCTCTACGCCTGCATCGAAAATCAAGGCGCGGGCCGACCTTAATTTCAACGCCTTCACGCCGGGCCGCCACGAAACCATGTCGCTGGCGCTCAATGCCTCGCTCGCTTCAGAGGATGTCAGAACGCTGGCCAAGGGGTATGCCGACGACTATATTTTGGAGGCGTTTCCCAGTGTGCCTCTGACGGTTGAAGGGCACATAGAAGGCAATATCAGTCATCTGTCGCTCTCGCGCTTGCATTTGGCCTGGCCGCAGCTTCTGTCTGTCACGTTGAAAGGCTCCGCCAACGACATCGCTGAGGCCTGGCGCACTGCCAAGTTTGATTTTGAAACCCGCATCGGAAAGGGCGCTTTCATCCAGAAATTCCTGCCGCTGCTGGCCCGTGGCTTTTTCGATATTCCCAACGGCACATCGGCCCGCGGTGACTTCCGCATGAAGGGCAACCATTATGCAACAGGTTTCCGCGTGAACGCTTTGCGCGGTTGGCTGGGTGCCAAAGCCGATGTTGACCTCGACCGCGAAACCTACGCCCTGAAAGCTGTGGCGCATGCCTTCCCGTTGGGGCGTTTCTTGCCAGGTTATGGTCTCGGCGACTTCAGTGGCACTTTGCAAGGCGCTGGCCGCCATTTCGACCTCTTTTCGGCGATGTCTTCGTTGGAAGCAAAAGCCCAGGTGGACCACCTCGTGGCATCGGGGCAAACCTTTAGCGGATTGTCGCTCAAAGCCAGTAGTCGCCGCGGACAGGTGGAGGTGGATTTCGCCAGCAACAACGCCTTGCTGGAAGCAAACGGAAAACTGACGGCATCGCTCGGACGCGACATCGAAGCCCGCCTGATGCTCGATTTGCTGAACGTTGACTTGAAGGCGCTGGGCATGGTGAAAGACACGTTGCAGGCCGGACTGATAGTTGACGTCACGGCCCGCACCAACCGCAAACTGACGGCTTACAGCGCACAGGGCGGTTTCTCCAATATCCATTTCTCAACGCCTACGCGTGGTTTTGCAGCCATGGACCTCAACTTCTATGTTGCCACGGCTGCCGACACCACCACCGCCTGCATCACGGCGGGCGACCTTGACCTCGACTTCGGAGCCAAAGGGGATGTCGACCATCTGATGGCCGGCCTCTCCCGCTTCTCCAAAGTGCTCATGCGCCAGCTCGAGAAGAAGAAAATCGACCAGGAGATGCTGCGTCGCGCTTTCCCCGTGATGAAGTTCCATCTTGCGGCAGGGCGTGAAAACCCCCTCAGCCGCTTTCTTTTTTTCAAGGGAATCGACTATCAGGAAGCGCGTCTCGAACTCTCGTCTGACCCTCTGAACGGGATGGGCGGGCGTTTCGATGTGAGCCGTTTCCAACAGGGAAACCTGCAGCTCGACACCATTCATTTCGCGCTCTCACAAGACACGGCGGGCCTTAATCTCGATGGCATCATTCGCAACTATCTGCGCAAGAACCCCAATAAGTTCACGGCGCGTCTCAGTGCCTATATCCATAATTCGGGTATCGGGTCGCACATCGACTTCACCGACAGCCAGGGCCGCAAGGGTATCGATTTGGGGCTGCGGGCTGACTTCATCAACAATGGTCTCAACCTCTCCCTCTCGCCCAACAACCCGATCATTGCTTATCGGCGCTTTAACGTCAACGACGAGAATTACATCTTCCTCGGCAAGAACAAAGACATCAAGGCCGACATGAATCTTCTGGCCGACGACAGCACGGCTTTGAGCATCTACAGCACTCCGGCCGACTCTGTCAACGACATCACATTGAGCATCAACAACCTCAATCTTGGCGAGCTCTCCAACGTGATGCCCTATCTGCCAAAACTCGAGGGCATGCTGAGCGGCGACATGCACGTGATGGATGACCACCAGAACGGGAGCCTCTCTGCCGCTGCTCAGTTCAAGGCCAAAAGCCTCGTTTTCGAAGATGCCCAGTTGGGCAACGTGGGCATGGAAGCATTCTATATGCCGCAGGGCAACGGCAAGCATTATGCCAACGCTTATGTCAGCACCGACACTTTGGAGGTCCTGCAATGTGAAGGCACCTATGACGACAACAACGGACACTTCGACGGCACTGCCAATTTGCACGACTGCCCACTGCGCCTTGTCAACGGTTTCCTCGTTGGCACAGACGTCGCCATGCGTGGCGAAGCTGGTGGCGAACTCCACATCACGGGAACGGCCGATGCGCCGGTGCTTGATGGCGCACTGGCATTCGACGATGCCCACCTCTATTCGGAGGTCTATGGTTTCGACTTTCTGATGGACCCCACGCCGGTGGAAATCCGTGCGAGTCAGATGAACTTGAAGAACTATGCCCTGCGCTCTGCGAAGAACGAAAACCCGCTTTTGCTCAACGGCACGCTCGACATGCGCGATTTCTCGCGCATCGGTCTCAATTTCTCAATGCGGGCCAACAATTTCGAGCTCATCAACGCCAAGCGAAACAGTTTGTCGCTGCTCTATGGAAAGGTCTATGCCAACTATCTCGGAACGCTCAAGGGAACGTCTGACAACATCAGCATCCGCGGCAAACTCGAGATTCTCGACCGCACCGACATGACCTACATCCTCAAGGACTCACCATTGACGGTTGACGACCGCCTGCACGACCTCGTGCAGTTTGTTTCCTTCCGCGACTCGGCCATCGTTGAGGAAAACACGCCGCTGGAAGTCAGCGGATTCGACCTCACGCTGGGCATCTCCATCAGCGATGCCGCACGCTTCCGCTGCAGTCTGAGTGAAGACGGGCAGAACTACGTGAACCTCGAAGGTGGCGGCGACCTCACCATGCGCCTTACGCAACAGGGCGACATGCGCTTGACGGGACGCTTCACGGCCAACAGCGGCGAGATGAAATACTCGCTGCCCATCATTCCGCTCAAGACGTTCAACATCGTCCAAGGAAGTTATGTCGACTTCACGGGCGACATGATGAACCCAACGCTCAATATCACCGCCAAGGAGCGCGTGAGGGCAACGGTGGTTGAAAACGACCAGCCGCGCACCGTGCCTTTCGATGTGGGTGTGCAAATCACGCAGCCGCTCAACAATATGGGCCTGACGTTTATTATTGAAGCGACGGAAGACCTCACGGTGCAAAATCAGTTGGCCACGATGTCGGCCGACCAGCGGAGCAAAACAGCGGTGGCCATGCTCGCCACGGGCATGTATGTGACCGACGATATGCTCACTTCGGGAGGTAGCGGATTCAAGGCCAGCAACGCCCTCAACGCCTTCCTTCAGAGCGAAATCCAGAACATCGCTGGCAGTGCACTGAAAACCATCGACCTCTCCATCGGCATGGAAAACAATACGAGCGCCGCAGGCACTGAAACCACCGACTATTCCTTCCAGTTTGCCAAACGCTTCTGGAACAACCGCATTAGCGTGATCATTGGAGGAAAGGTCAGCACAGGCGAAGACGCTCAAAACTCTGCCGAGAGCTTCATCGACAATGTGGCCATTGAATACCGTCTCGACAAGAGCGCCACGCGCTATGTCAAGGTCTTTTACGACCGCAGCACGCGCGACCCGCTTGAAGGACAGCTCACGCAAACTGGCGCCGGCCTGGTGTTGAGGAGAAAAACCGACAGGCTCGGCGAACTCTTCATCTTCAAACGCAAGAAGAAAGACAACGTTCAAAGGTAGGACGTTTGTCGTGGCATGCTCAGTTGAAGCTGATGCTGAAGCTGATGCAAGATATTTTCGTCCGCCAACACCTACTTATAAATTTAGCAACAAACATGAAATCTCCATATATATTATCCACGCCACGTTTCCTCCATCTGTGGCTCGCAAGCATTGCCCTCCTGCTGTCTGCCTGCTCCACCACGAGTCATCTGGCGGAAGACGAGCAACTTTATATCGGTATTGACCACATCTCCTACGACGGCACGCCGCTCTCCTCAAAGCATAAGGCTGAGACGGACTCTGCAGGTGTCATCACCTCAATTGGTAATGCCGTTGAGGCGGTGGGCGACGTGTTGCGTGGCAACGGGACGAAAGCGCTCGAAGAGCAGATGAAGGCGCCCGAAAAACGCAAACTCTCGGCTGAAGAACGCCGCGCAGAGAAAAAGCGCCGAGAGGCGGAACAAGCTGCTTTCGCCACTGCAAAAGAAGAAGTGGAGGCCGTTTTGGCCTATCCGCCAAACTATGCCCTCTTCGGATCTTCCTCCATGCGTTCGCCATTCCCCGTGGGGCTGTGGGTGTATAATGGTTTCGTTGACCATCAGGAAGGTCTTGGAAAATGGATTTTCAAAACCTTTGCCGCCACTCCCGTCTATGTCAGCACGGTGAGTCCGGAGATGCGTGCCCGCGTGGCGGCAAACACGCTCCACAACTATGGATTTTTCAGTGGGCGCGTCAATAGTGAAGTGCTTCCGCAGCGCAATCCGCGAAAGGCAAAGGTGGCTTACAGCGTTTATGCTGGACCGGTCCACCGACTCGACTCCATCGCCTATCTCAATTTCCCGGCTCGCGCCGACAGCCTTTTGCGGGCCACCGAGGGCCAGCGCCTGCTCAGAAAGGGCGACGCTTTCAGTGTGGTCAATCTCTCCAACGAGCAGACACGCATAGAAAATCTCTTCCGCGAAAACGGCTACTATTATTACTCGGCCGCCTACACCACCTACCGTGCCGACACCCTCATGCGGCCTGGTTTCGTTCAGCTGCGTGTGGCCCCCCTGGCAGACCGTCCTGAGCGCGTGCGCCATCAATGGCACATGGGCCACACGTATATCAGTATGCGCCGCGCAGACCTCGACCAGCTCGACCAGTCGGTGCAAGGCCGCACCTTCACCTTCAATTATTCTGGCAAGAAAATGCCGCTTCGTGCCCCTATGTGGTTCCGCGCTGTCAGCCATCGCAAAGGCGAACTCTTTCGCTTGAGCGACAGCAACACGACGCTCGAAAAGCTCGGCGCTATGGGCGTGTTCAGTCAGATTGATGTCAACTATGTGCCGCAGGACACCACGGAAAACTGCGACACGCTCGATCTCTATATCTCCACCGTCATGGACAAACTCTTCGACAGCAGTTTTGAAATGAATGCCACTTTGAAGAGCAACCAGCAGGTGGGTCCTGGCGTTTCCTATGGCATCTCCAAGCGCAATGCTTTCCGTGGCGGCGAAAAAGTGTCGTTCAAGATTTTTGGCTCTTACGAATGGCAAACGCGTTCTGGGCGCGGCGGGGGCAATTCCCTGCTCAATTCCTACGAGCTCGGCACGGAACTTTCTCTTGAGTTTCCGCGCTTCATGATGCCTGTTGTCCATCGGCGCCATTTCCGCATGCCATCGTCCACCACCTTCGCGCTGAATGCCGACTGGAAAAACCGTGCTGGCTTCTTCCAGATGATGTCTTTCGGAGGAAACATCACTTACAAGTGGCACAAGACGCAGTCGACCAACCATGAGTTCACCCTCTTCAGTCTCGACTACGACCGCCTGATTCATAAGACCGGCACGTTCGACAGTATCATGACGGCCAACCCCGCGCTCTACGTGTCCATGCGCAATCAGTTTGTGCCTTCGATGAGCTACACCATCACTTATGCCTCTGCTGCCAACCATCGCAACCCCGTGTGGCTGCAGTTTTCAATCAAAGAGGCTGGTAACGTCACTTCGGGCATTTATGCCGCAACTGGAAAGAAATTCGGCGAGCAAAACAAGAACCTCTTCGGAAGCCCCTTTGCCCAATTCGTGAAAGTCACCGCTGAAGGTCACGAAAACATCCGCCTCAATTCGCGTTTCAGTCTCGCGGCCCGCCTCTTCGCTGGCGCCATCTATAGCTATGGCAACAGTCGGCGGGCACCCTATGCCGACCAGTTTTATGTCGGCGGCGCCAACAGCGTGCGTGCCTTCACCGTGCGCACCATCGGTCCGGGACGCTATCGTAGCGACAACAGCAAGTATGCCTACATCGACCAAACGGGTGACTTCAAACTCGAGGCCAATGCCGAATTTCGCGCCCGTCTTTTCGGGTCGCTCCACGGCGCCATCTTCCTTGATGCTGGAAACGTGTGGCTCCTGCGTCAGGACGCCCAGCGCCCTGGAGGTGAGCTCACCATGAACAATCTCAAGCACATTGCGGTTGGCACGGGAGCCGGTTTGCGTTACGACCTCGATTTTCTTGTCCTCCGATTTGATGTCGGCATCGGTTTGCATGCTCCATACCAAACGTCGCGTTCTGGATTCTATAACCTCGAACGCTTCAAAGATGGTTTCGCCTTCCATTTCGCCATAGGCTATCCGTTCTGATTCGGAAAAGGGGCGCTTTCAGGCAGGAGGTGAATGTTTTTTCTCGCCTCTTGCGTTATCTCAGATTCTTTAGGATGTCATCTACTCGCGGCCGCAGTTCGTGCAACTCGCGGCCGCGATTCGTGCTACCTTCGGCCGCGAGTAATGCTACCAGCGGCCGCGAGTCGATGACTTGTATGGCGTTTCTGAAAGACTTTTCAATAGAGGTGGGGTGGGCGTACAAACATGTAGGATTGTGTTTTCGGAAGCAGTTCGCGGCATCGGCACCCGCAAACGCCGAAAAATATTTATCTCCCAGACGGCATAGCAACGTATAACGCGAATTGCCCCTTTCCTCTTTGGCGTGGAAAGGGGCGTTGCATTGTTGCTCACTTTGCCTGCTAAGTGTGAGACGCGGACACGTTGCGGAGAGTGCATGACGTAAATATAAACGTGTTTGACAGCTTTGCGGACGATAGTCTTTGTACGCCGCACTTTGTGTGTGGTATGGGTCGTTCTAAGAATTAATGAATTTGAGCGAAGACTATGCCCTTAGATTGGATTTTTGTGGTGTTGACTCAAAATCAGAGCCGTCTAGTTTACCACAATGTTTGTTTACTCATTTTGCCTGTTTTTTACTCTTCTTAAAATATTGGAAATGAACGAAATAAGCGTTTATGAGTGTGTAATCATGTATTCCGATGTATTAAAAGTGTGCTATGTTTTTTTGGATGTTGCAGTTTGTTGATGTAAATTTGTGTGCAAAACAAGAAAAATTATGAATAAATGTTTAAGTAGGTGGTCAATATTAGTTTATAGAACACCCCTAAAATAATTTTGAACACCTACTTATTATTGGCGTTTTTCGATTCAATATCTTTGAGCGCTGTAAATGCTGTAAAATAGAATAATGAGTCTACTACAAAATAGTCGATAGCAAAAAAAATAAAGAACTATTGAAATATGAAAATGCGATATTTGAAGAAACTGCGAATCTGTCTTTGGCTGATTGTGCCTTTGATGTCGTGTGTCGGTTGCCGTGATGGCGTCAACCAGAGACTGGCGTCGATTGACTCCTTGATGGACGTATGGCCGATGGACACATTGGCCATAAATTCCGGTTTGGCAGAAGTCGGGAAGGACATCGACGGCGCGAGCGAGAGAAACCGCATGTATTGGTCCTTGCTGTCGCAAGAGTACGCTTTCAGACGCTACATACCCTTGCACACAGACAGCGTGGTTCGCAAAGTCGTTTCATATTATGACGCGCAGGGTACGACCCAAGAGAAAATCCGTGCACATTATCTTCTTGGCGGAGTGTATGCAGACTGGAATTGCTATGCCGATGCGCAGGTGCAGTTTCAGAAAGCCATTTCAATATACAGAGAAGACGAGCAGCCAGCATGTCACGACCTTATGGCCAAATGCTTCATACAGATGGGTGAGATTTACAGCTACAACACAAGCTGGGATTTGGCAATGCAGCAATATCGGCATGGGATGTATTATGCACGTTTGGCGAAAGATTCCGCAAGAGTGTTGGATGCCTATATGAAATTGTCCTTTTGCTACCGTGAAAAAGGGCAGATGGATTCCCTACTGATATACTCAAAAATCGTTCGGCGTGGGTTTAAGGGACTTGGCATGAATCTCCGTGCTTCAAGGGCGCTGTTGTCGATGGCATACGCTTATACGACCATGCAGCGTTACCAAAAGGCTCGGGAATGTCTGGAACTTTTTGAGCGTGAATCTGGTGTGGTCAAAAAAGACGGTACCATAAAGCCCGACCCTTTTAATCAGACCTACTACGCGGTGAAAGCCAGGTATTGCCTTGCTACAGGCGATCTGGATTCAGCACGCGTTTACTACGTTCGTTTGAGCAAGAGCAAGCAAGAAGCCTACCAGCTTTCTGGCTGTGAGGGGTTGGTGCGGGTGTATCTGCAAAAAAATCAGGTGGATTCTGTCAGGAAATATTTTGAGATTTTCAATGAATTGCAGGCCGTTGAAACCCTTCAGAGGGCAACAGAACAGTTGCAGGCGTCGCACATGCACGCGGAAGTGAAAAAGGCAGAAGAGGCAGCAGAAAGAGCTGAGGCCGACAGCGCAAGGAAAAAACAGGCCATCTTTGGTTTGCTGGCATTGTTTTTAGCGACTGTGCTTGCGAGTGGCATGTTCTATCGCCGGTATCGGAAACGTCAGGAGCGTGCTGCTTCCGTGATGCGAAGGGATTTGACCAATTTGTTGATAGCAAAAGAGCAGGCAGAGAGAAATTTGAAACTGCTGAAGTCCTCCAATGCTGAACAAAAAGAGGCGGTGGCTCATTTGCAGGAAATGCTGTGCTATTATGAACACCTTTCTAATGAATATATGATGTCGTGCAAGTCGGCAGACTCCATCGACGGCATCGAAAACATCCTTGTCGTTTTCAGGGAGGCGGCAGATTCAGACAACCATATAGATTTGCAGTCCTCCCGATGGGACGATTTGCAGGCCTACCTTTTGTTTAGCGACTCAAAGTTTGCTCAGCAACTTCTGCTGTGGCGCTCGTCATTGAAAATCAAAGAGCGTGACTTTTACATCTGTGTGTTGGTTCGTCTGGCTTTCTCGGCTCACCAGATACAGGTGCTTTTGCGGAGCTCTGCTTCAACCGTGTCCATGGCGCGTATGAGGCTTCTGAAAAAGATTTTTGCAACCGAAGGAGGAGCAGAGGAATTTGATAGGCGGCTCCGTGATTGGGGGCGTCAGTAGTAGTGGGGGCGCTTTGTGTCTCCCATTCTGACTTTGCTAAAGATAAAAATAGGTATGTGGTCAAAATCATTTTACATTTGAAACGCTCTCTCGGACGCGCCCGAGAGAGCGTTTGCTTATTACAGGCAGCACCTCGGCAAAGCATTCAAACAGTTTGATGCTTTGCCGAGGTTTGTTCTGCATTTCAAATTAAAGTAAAATTCTCTTGGCATATTAAGTAATGGTAAGTAGGTGTTCAGAATTAGTTTATATTGAATTGTCGTATTATTTTGTTCCTACAGTTGCCTTGAAGAAGGAGCGTAGCGGGCTACGTGACTGATGAAAGACAGCTGTAGGGGCAAAAGAATGCGACAAGGCAATATTAAACTGGATTACACCTGCATGGATAGTATAAACTAATTTTGAACACCTACTTAAAAAATAGCTTGAACAGTTTTGAAGGGTAAGGAGTTATATTTTTATACCCTGTCTTTTTGCTCAACTTATTCTTTCACCATTACTAAAAAGATTATTCCACCTACTTACACCATGAAACTTGATTGTGTAAGCCTATTGCTGGGTAACCTTTTAAGGTGTCCGCCTGTTGACTTTTGGTTTTTTGAGGATGCTGTGTGGAAAAAATAAACGGTTGTTGCTTGTATTATGTATTATTAACATTCATTTATCGAGGTTTCGTTCACGCTTTGTCATTCTTTTGTGAATGCCGTTCACAAAAGCAAGTGATTTTGTGAATAAGTGATAGCGTTTTTGTTGTAAATATCAGAAAGCTAAATAGTTATACGTTTTACGCCGAGGTACTTGCTGGTTTGTTTTATATGAATTATTTTTGCAGCAAAAAATAATAAAAGCATGAAAAAAATCAGTAAGTTTATTCTATCCCTCCTGTTGTTTATGATTGTCATTCCTTTGTCGGGAAACAATCCTGAAGAGAATACCATAGGCGATCAGATTGTGTTGGTCAGAAAAGGAAATGATGGAGATCCTGTACTTCGTTCACCGGAGTATTTTCCCTTTAACGTGAGATTAAAAGACCATACGATTTATGTGTATGACAACATAGGTGGATTGTCTATATTTGTTAATATATATAACTCGACGATAGAACAGGATTTTTGGCTTTCTGGAAAGGACTGCGAAAGTATTCAGTTGCCGTTAGAATGGTCTGGATCTTTTTGTATAGAATTATCAGTGGAAGGCAAATTGTTTGTGGGGGCATTTTCTCTTTAGGGTGGATATAATAATTTTGATGAGTAGATTTAGCCTTATAGTAAGTGTATTTTTGTAAGTAAACGAAGGAGCATAGCGGGCTATGTGACTGAGGCTACTTGCGGAAAGACGCTTCCGAGAAGGTACAAAGCGCCCATCTGAACATTAGAATATTTAAATCGGAAATATTAGAACCACCCTTAAAATTATCGACTTACTCCTTACCTTTTAAAAATACTCAGTTTTTTGCCATTACTTAGCAGGATAGGCTGTTCAAAAGTAAAACATCTAACTATATTCCATTATGCAGTGTGCAGAGAAAAAATATCTAACCGTCATAATCCCCTTTCTTAATGAAGGGGAGGAAGTCGTCATGACCGTTAAAAGCGTGCGTGAAACTGCAGGCGACATGGTGGATGTCATCACAATAAACGACTGCTCCACGTGAGGCTTTCCGCTTCGGGAGCGTATCCAGTTCTAATTCCGTCATTTCTCTCAAAAATGAGGTGAGAATGGGCGTCGCTGCATCGAGAGATTATGGTATAAATTATTGCACGACGCCCTATTTTCTCCTTTTGGACGGCCACATGCGTTTTTATGACGCAGCGTGGAGCAGTCTGTTTTTGCCAAAAGATGGTATTCTGCCGTATCATGCTCATGTGTGGGCACAGATGGATGGTCTATATTTGTTAAATAATAAAAGTTTATAACTGGTGATATAAAAAATAACATCTAAAATTTGGAATTTTTTGAGATATCTAATAATTTTGTATCATAATAGAAAGGTTGGATTGCAAACATTGGCTTGATTTGTTTAAGCTATTGAGATTTCGGCTACTCTTGAATTATAATTATTTTCATTCTTAGGTTTGAGGCGAGAGGTTTAAATGGCATAATTTGTAATTTAAATAATGGCTCACCCTTTTAGTGTTATAAATAATCCTACAGCGATGATAAATATAGGACATATACCCCCTGAAATATCGGTCGTAATGCCGATGTATAATGCAGCTCCTTATCTCAGGGCTTGCATTGATAGTGTGCTGTCTCAAAGTTTTAAGGATTTTGAATTTGTTATTGTAGATGATGGTTCTACGGATGATAGTGTAGGGATAGTAGAATCATATAATGACTCCCGTATTCGTTTAATCAAAAACGAACATGATTTCATAGGAACCTGTAATACCTATCTGAAAGACGCCTTTGGAAAATATCTTGTTAGAATGGATGCGGACGATGTGATGCCGAAAGACAGGCTCGAACGTCAGTACCTTTATATGGAATCACATCCCGATGTTGACGTTATGGGCGGATGTATGGAATATATAAACGGTGACAAGGAAGACAACATGATTGGCGAGGCAATATCATGCACTGTTGACGGTATGCTGAAAGATAATATGATTGCAAATTCCACAACCATCGCCAGACGCGAGTTTATAGAAAAGCATCATATACGCTTTGAACATAAATACGTCTATGCAGAAGATTATGGCTTTTGGATGTCCATGCTTCTGCATGGTGCAAATTTTATGATTGAGCCACAGCTGCTTGTTTCGTACAGATATTCAGACACCCAGACAACCAAGGTTCATTACCGGGAGATGCTTGAGGCAACGGAACGTGTCAAGGAAGATGCGCGTGCCATAATTTCCCAAAGACAGAATAATGGATACGTCAACCCGGCAATAAAGCCGACAGACAACAAACTCACTGTCATAATCCCTTTTCTCAACGAAGGGGAAGAAGTTGGTAGAACGGTCTGTAGTATTCGTGAAACTGTCGGCAATAAAGTTGACATTATAGTTATCAATGACTGCTCTACGGATGGCTATCCTTATCAAAAGGATTTGCTTTCCTTAAATGTTTACTATATAGTAAATTCAAAGCGCCAAGGAGTCGCTGCTTCAAGAGATATGGGCATTGGTTTGTCTAAAACCCCGTATTTCCTGCTGCTTGACGGACACATGCGCTTTTATGATAGCCAGTGGTGTGAGTATATTGTAAATATGCTAACTGGGAACGACAGAAGATTGCTTTGCACGCAAGGTCGCTACTTGGAAAAGGTTGATGGTGTTGTGCGTGAAATAGCTTCACGCACCTATAAAAGCTATGGAGCATATATGCCTTTAATAAAGGGACACACGTTGACTGAAATAGTGTGGAAGGGAAATGAATATGCTCCGGAAGCAGATACAGAGCCAATTTCCGTGGTGCTTGGTGCAGGCTATGCGGCGAGCAAGCGATATTGGAATCATCTGCGAGGCCTTGAAGGTTTGCGCTATTATGGCAACGACGAAGCATATATCAGTATGAAAGTGTGGATGGAAGGAGGCGAATGCGTTCTTTTGAAGAAAGTTGTAGTTGGCCACATCTACCGTAAGAAGTCTCCATATAAAAGGTATAGTGCAGATGAACTTTTCAATGAATTGCTGATATCCTATCTTCTTTTTCCGCAATCATTGTGGTGTGTTGAGTTTGCAACGCTCTGCAAAACAAACCGGGATTTGTTTTTGATGGCTCTTGAAAAATTCCAGGAAGAAAGCAAACGATGGGTTGCCCTGAGGGAATATTATCGAAGAAGCTTTACAAAGACATTCCGTGATTTCACAGAAGTCCAGCAGAGATTGTGTTCCCAGTTCCTGGAGGATTTCAAGAAAAAAGATATAGATGTCAAGGGTATAGCACAGTTTGTGTCAGAAAAGCCATTGGAGGAAAAAGGATTGTTTGATGGTACGATGGGGCAGATATTATGGCTGTGCATTTATGAAAACTCTTCAGAAGACCATACGTACAAAGATCATATCAAGGCTTTATGGGATGGCGTTGCTGCGGCCGTACACCACAAGAAGTTTCCATGTAATTTCAGCAATGGTCTGGCTGGTATTGGCTGGGGGCTCATTTTCTTGAAAGAGCACAATATGATAGAGGATGATATTTCAGAAGAATTGAACCTAATCGACCGACAGCTAAGTTGTTACGCAATTCAAAAAGACAAAGACTTGAGTTTGGCAACAGGGTCTGGCGGCATATTGGCTTATGCCACTGCAAGAAAAACGTATGGGATAAAGAATCATATACCGGCAGAGTGGATTGACGACAACGAGGAGATGCTCATGAAAGCGGCCCAAATGGTAATTGACGAATCAAGCGAATTGAATGCACTTGTCTATGCAATGCGTTATATCGCACTTTGCCGTGAAGGATATGACGAGCAGGATTATCCAATAAATTTGGGCGACTGGATGGATGTCAAGGATTTCATACCTAAAAATCCCAGGAGGTGGACATCTGTTTTGACAGACACAACGTTGACCACTTCTACTTTATATCTAATTTACCATAAGAAACTAAACAGACATGGGAAAATACAGTAAATACAATTTTCTTTTCCAGAACGGAAATAAGGGTGTGCTGTTTAACCTTACAACCAGCAGGGTTATGGTTCTCGATGAAAAAATCGTTGAGATTATCAAGCAACACAAGGAAAACATAGACTTCATGAAGGACATCAGCAGTCCTCTATATGAAGAAATGGAAAAGAACGGCATGATTGTCAATGACGAGTGCAACGAAGCTGAGGACATCATTGCAAAATGGGACGAGGGAGACAAAAGCCAATCTGGCTATCATCTGACCATCCTCCCGACATTAAACTGCAATCTCCGTTGCTGGTATTGCTACGAAGAGCATAAGGCCTCGTCGCAAATGACAGACGAGACAATGAACCGGATTTTGAAGTTCTTGGACAAAAAGATTTCCTCTGAGGGGTTGAAAACATTTAATCTTGACTTCTTCGGCGGTGAGCCTTTGCTTCCGTTCAAGAAACGGGTATTACCCATAATTCAATATGCAGCCAATGCCTGTAAGGAACATGGTGTCAATATGTTCTTGAATTTTACGACAAACGGTGTGCTCTTGACGGAAGAAGTTCGTAAAGAACTGTTGAAAATACCTTTGGCCGACAAGCCGGGATTCCAAATAACCATTGACGGCAACGAAGAGAAACATAACAAGTCAAGATGCACTGCCAGTGGTGAACCAACGTATCGCATAATTTTGGATAATTTATTCGGTGCCGTGCGTGCGGGAATGCGCGTTAATTGCCGATTCAACTATACGGAAGACAATATCGATTCTTTGGTTGACGTGCTTGACGATTTTGAGGAACTTACCCCAGAAGAGCGCAAATTGATATATTTCGATTTTCAGCAGGTTTGGCAGGAAAAAAGCAAAACGGAAGTGCGCGAGAAGGCTTTGAAATTGGCAAATCTTTTCATGAAAGAAGACCAACAGGTCAGAATCGAGAAGAACTATAATAATCAAAGATGTCGCGACGATGCCGAGAATCAGGCTTCAATCAATTTTGACGGAAACGTATATAAATGCACTGCAATAAATATAACCCCTGACATTCGTGAAGGTGTGCTCAATGCAGATGGCGAAATCGAATGGAACGAGCGTTTTCATAAAAGAATGGCGTTGAAGTACGGCAACAAGCATTGCAAGGCATGCGTGATTTATCCAATCTGTCACGGCGGATGCTCTCAGACAAAATTGGATGCAGACGAAAATGCGGAGTGTCTTTTCGGACTGGACGATAATGCAAAGCTGGAAAGAGTGCGTGGTCGTCTTGAATACATATTGAAAACAGGGCGAGTTTCATATTAGGATCTTCCTGGAATTTAAATAATTAACTTTTAAAACAATGAGCTATGGAACTAAAATCTAAAGTTCAAGAACTCGAAATGTTGGAAATTGAGATTCCGGCATTGGTTGAGACAAAAGAGGGCAAACTCTTAGGTGGTTTCTGTACTATTGCAACTACGGGTTTTGATGTTTTTGCAATGCAGGATGGTTGTGAAACTGGTTGTCAGAATAGTTGTAATGATAGTTGCCAGTATGGTACTTGTCAGAGCAATTGCAAGCATCAATGTCAGAATTCTTGCAAAACTAAGTGTGATGTGACAAATCCGCCGACGGTGCCACCTACTAAAGACACTACTCCAACTAAATCAGAACTTTCTTTAGTTGGATTCTCATTCATGTTCTGATTATTATGGGGTGTCCTATTAATTCTGAATACATCTCTGTTGGTGTGATTTAAAAATTGGGGACACCCCATATTTAAAAAGCAAGATTTTAATATGTTTCATTATTAATTAATGGTGAAAGAATCAGTTGAGCAATTTTGACCTGTGTTTTTGTTGATTTTGGAATTTGAAAGAAGGAGCATATCGGGCTATGTGACTGAAGACAAATACCAAAGGTGGCAAAAAGACAGGGCATAAGATATAACTCCTTATTCTACAAAATGGTCAAGTTATTTTTTACCATTACTAAATCCAAAAGTCCATGAGAAACAAATTATTATATTTAATTTCTACCTTGTGTTTTGTCTTGAGTCAACCTCATTCTTCTGCTCAAAAATACATTTATGGTGATGTGCATGACTGGCTGACAAATGCACTGATGGAAAATGTCAAGGCAGTTCTTATGACAAGTGATAGTGTGGTGATAGATTCAATGTATACAGGCTGGATGGGGCAAGTCGACGAAACAAAAAAAGCCTGGTTACTTGAGGTTAAAGACGAGCCTGCTACATATATCGTGAAATTTTCTTTCGACAATTATCAAACACAGTATAAGCGGATTAATTTTAATCCAAGAGGCCGTATGAAATATTACAATTATGGCACTATAAAATTGAAACGCCAACGTGAGCAGAAACTTGGTGTGGCAACCGTGACGGCTTCACGCGTCAAGTTCTATACAAAGAAAGATACCT
>OOAE01000677.1_pt1 | contig 30466 bp, 31 predicted proteins | sample 1671271 | NCBI WGS metagenome assembly OOAE01 (sample SAMN06348139, study PRJEB24527) | human gut metagenome | biome: human gut; feature: ankylosing spondylitis patient; material: feces | host: Homo sapiens | place: China | collected 2015-10 | reverse complement strand
CCGTCAAACAATTTTCTGTGCTGTCCCGTGGATCAAAGCTGATGATGTAATGGTGGCTTTTGATTTCATTCTTATTTTTGTTTTTCTGGTACTCGCGGTTCAACTGCTGGCAGGCCGCATCAAAGGAATAGGGTTCACAGTTCAGACCGTCCAGATAAAACTCATCTCGCATGATACGATTTCCGTTCTGGTCAAGGATCGGAGTTTTCCGAAGCTCGTCATGCTTGAAAATCAGATACTCCAGTGCAGCACCATAGCTGGAACTCTTACTTGCGATGTGCTTTAAGATTGCCATAGTTCTTCCCTGCCATTTCTGCGACCTGCTCCCGCATTTCAAAAATGCAGGAAATCGCATGGTTGATGTTTTCACGCATGACATGTGATGGAAGGCCCCCACTGTTGAAGAACGCTGCAATCTGGTTCAGGTTGTTTCCGATGGCGGCAAACTCCCGTGTGATTGCTTCGATCTCGTCCGGGTGGACATAGAATACATACGAGGTATTCACGCGACCTTTCATCAGCATCTGCGCTGCAAATTCGGAGAGGGTCATTCCGGCATCTTCGGCCTGCTGGTGTAAAAGTTCATGTACTACTTCTGTAACTCGTGCGGAGATTACTTTTGTCTTTACGATAGATTTCACTTTTTTCTTCGTTCTTGGCATGGGGTCTCCTTTCCAAAATCAAAAATTTGATTTTCCCGGCAGTGCATCTGCGCTCCGGCTGTGACCTGCTGCAGCAGGCCACCAACAGGCAAAATCATGTGATTTTGCACGATGTGAGGGTATGGGGAGCACAATCCCCATCAAGATGCCGCCGTAGAAAAATCGCCCGTAGGAGCGGTTTCGTATACAAAGGCGAATCTTGCTCTTAACTACCGTCCACTCTGTCCCAGCCCGTTCCTGCCCGATTTTCTTCGGCGTATTTTCCGGTAAGACGCGCAGAATGCACATTCAGTACCAGAGGTATCCTGCTGGGGTGGCTCATGCGATTTTCAAGGTGCGATGTGACTTTGTAAGAAATCGGGGAATTTCACAAGTGAATCCAACAGCGAATAGGTCTGTTTAGAAAAATAGTCCTTACACCCTATACAAACTCAAAGGGGGATTTTTAAATCGTCTTTCCGAAAAGTTCAGAATTTCTTCACTTTCTCAAACGACTTCCTACACCTATAGCATTCTAAAGAAGGCGTTTGGCAACCTAATTTTCAAATTTTGTTGAACTGCCTAATTTCAGAATATAGATTTTGTTCATTATCCACTTATAGAACTAGCGGAAAGCCGTTTCACAAAAGATTTTGAAAACCCCTACACTAATAGGAATCCGCAGAGCTGTTTTGGAATACAGTTCTGAAAAATTTATAATTTTAAATAAAAAGAAAAACGGCAAAGTTCAAAATCGAACCTTACCGTCATCCATAGAGATGTCTTATAAAGTAAAAATACTGCGGCAGACAGGTGTTGCGCCTGCTCATCGTGGACATATTGCTATTTTAACATTGTGTTGTTAATGCACGGGTAACCTTGACACATCCGTGTCAGGACGATTTATTGAATGATTTCTTCATCTTTTCTTTCGCTTCATCTGACACATCGATCAGTCTGAACCGATAGAACATCCCGTAGATGTAAGTCACTCCCCGGATATCGCCCAGCGCTTTCGGTCGTTCAACTATTTCTCCTACCTTTTTAATATGGCCCAGAGCCAGCAGCACGGAACTCCACGCCAGGCTTTTACTATTCTCTCTGCGATCGATCCACAGTTCCTTAGTGTATTGCCCATTCCGGCCCTTTCGTATTTCATAGGTAAAGGGTAAACCTGAGTACGTTTTGAAACGCACACCTGCATAAAGAAGAACCACCTCCCACAGATGCTCTTCTGTCGGCTCGGTTCTCAGTTTTCTTACCGCTCTGTATCTCCGCTGTCGCTCTGCTCCTACGCTGATTTTCTCTTTATCTGCTGTGTTTGGAAAGTACACGCCTTTTTCATAAGGCAGGTACGAGGTAACGGAGGCTTTGGAAAGGTTAAGCGCCTTTGCGGTTGAGAGTATGGAGGTTTTGTAGTCCTGTGTTTCTCGGTATTCTTTAAAAGTGTTTTTTACTTTTTCCGCCACATCCGATTCATACACACCAGCCGTGATGAGTAGCTTTCTTACTTTAATTGGATTTAATCCCAGCTCATCAGCGATGGCCTGCAAGGACATCTCAGAATCATAAAGTGCCACAGCACTTTCCATCTGCTCTTTCAGATTCTTCCCGGCATCAAACTCCAGTTTCAGCTTCTTTCGACCGCCGCCGGGCTTCCGGGGCTTATATTTTCTTTTCTCTCCCATAGCTCATAGCACCAGTTCATACAATTTGAACGTCATCTCACCTACCACATCATAATAAAGTGTCTTGGTCTGGATATATCGAAAGCCCAGTTCCTGATACAGCTTTTCGGCCGATGTGTTGTTCTCGATCACATCAAGTCGTAATGCCTTCTTGCCAGCATTTCTTGCCTGTTCAATTACATTCTCTACCAATCTCTGCGCCAGTCCTTTTCTACGACGATCCGGATGAACCGCCAGAACATGAAGAACGATTACCTCGTCCGAATCAATCTGCCACGGTGCATCCGAATAGCCATCGACCTTTTCATCATTTGCTATGACACACGCTGCGACTTCATCACCATCTGCCAACACATACAGTTCTTCCCTATCAATGCTGTTCTGTATCATTTCATCAGATGGATGGATTCCTTTCTTCCAATGCGGAAATGACGGATCATCCTGCTCCTGATTAATCAAGTTCCAGTACAGAGATCTGATTTTGTAAAAATCTTCTTTTTCTGCCTTACGAAATATCATTTTGTCCCCCTTTACTCGTGCAGTTCCAGCGGCAGTCCATCCGGGTCATGGAAGAATGTCATCTTCTTGCCGGTGTAATCATCCACACGAATTGGCTCACATTCAATTCCTACCTCCGCCAGCTCCCTCACCGTCTGCTCCACACTGTCTACGCAGAATGCAAGGTGACGCAGCCCACAGGCCTCCGGGCGGTTCACACGCTTCGGCGGGTTTTCTTCTGCAAAAATCTCCAGCTCTGTGTGCTCATTGACACGAAGATCCAGCTTCCAGTCCTTTCGCTCCGGACGGTAGTTTTCTCTGATGACGGAGAATCCCAACTTGTTCACATAGAAATCTTTTGCGGCTTCGTAGTCGGATACGATGATTGCAATATGATGTATTTTTGATAAATTCATTTTCTCACGCTCCATTTCTTTAAATTATATTCTTCTTTTATTTTCGTTATAAACTATATAGCGGTCTTCAAAAAATACCGTGTGAACTCCTGGAGTTCAGTTTGTCCACACGGCATTTATTTTTTTCTCGGTTTTCTTGGTTATTTCAGCTTAGCGAGGATCTCATCGGCACTCATGCCACCGGCAAGCAATTTCTTCAGGACGGATTCCGCCTCTGCTTTCTTTGCTTCCTCTGCGGCCTTAGCATCTTCCTTTGCCTTCTTCGCTTCCAGGGATGCCACTTCTTTTTCGGCCTTCTTCAGAGCAGTCTTCTTCTCTTTCAGGTCAGCCTTCAAAGTGTCAATGTTTGCGGTGATGGATGCGATCTCAGTATTCAAAGACGCAATGATCTCCTGCTTCTCCGCGATCTGAGTTGTGTAGTCTTTGGTGGTATTGGTTTTGGGACGGTTTTTGCTGCCTTTCGTTCTGGGCATATTCATTCAGCCTTTCTTCTACACACACTCATTTTCCATTGAGCATTAAATATACTGCTCGACAATTGAGCTGAGTTCATCAATATAATTTCTTACCTCATCGGCTGCATTATTTTCGTCCGGATATTCAAAAATAGTCTCATATTTACTACGGAACTCATCAAACTGGTACGGACCACTTTCACGATGATTAGCATGAATATAAGAAACAACCAAAACTGCTGCCTGAATTGGATGGCCCTCAAAATAATCTGCATCAGCCATACCAGAGACACCACCTCGATCACAGCCGTAAAGTCTTCTAACCTGATATTCCAACTCAATTGCATCATTGTGATTAATTCTAAACATATTATTGTCCCCCAATCTAATTTTTTCTCACATCTTCGCCGACCATAAGATCGTTGCCTGCTGCCCACTGCGGAGAGGTGTGTGATTATTAGAGCAGCTACCGTGTGATTTTTTCACACGGCTTTTGTTCAATTATATCACGGCTTCAGGTATTCCTCCAGTTATTTCTCACTTTTTTCCTTCGCCGATTCTTCCAAATTTTCCATGTATTTTTTAGCATCCTTCATAAAGCTAACCGCAATCATCACGATTACCGCACCAATCGGGAAAGCCGCAACAATACTCACCGACTGAAGGTTGTTCATGGAACTTTCTGCAAACAGCAAAGCAATCGGAAGCAAAATAAGCAGAATACACCACATCAACTGAATGCCCTTGTTCGGCTGCTCACCATCCTCCAGTGTGTGATAGCTATAGCAGGATGCTGTCAATGCAATCGAATCAAAAGAGGTCGCATAGAATGCAATCATCGTCAGTAACACAACCACCATGATAACAGGTGCGCCCGGCATCGTTTTGATGATAGACACAATCATACCATACAGATCTCCGTTTTCCAGATACTGTGCAATAAAGTCAGCCTTTCCAGTGACCTGCATTCCCATAGAATAGTTACCAAGTACGATAAAACTCGTCAACGTAGAGCCAACACCAAATACGTAGCCACCAAGGATTGTCTGACGTACTGTTCTGCCACGAGAAATGCTGCCGATAAAGAACGGAGCCGCCACACACCAAACCATCCAATAAGCCCAATAGTAAATCGTCCAGTTCTGCGGGAAGTTCGATGTACGGAGCGGGTCAGTAAACGTAGACAGATCAACAAAGTTCTGGATCATTCGTCCAAGAGAAGAAAAACCGGTTTCAATAATATACCGTGTTTCTCCACCAAACAGCAGAACAAACGCAATCAGGCCAAAGAACATATAAATACAAATGTTTGCCAACTTGCTGATTCCCTTAAATCCATGCAGCAAGGAATATGTATATACAGCGCAGGTAATCAGAAGAATAATAATGTTGATTACAGTACGACTAACGGCAACATGGAACAGTTCACTGATAATGGTTGCCATCAGCGGTGTTGCCACGCTAAATGTGGTAGCAGTACCAGCAAGGAGGGCAAACACAGCTAACAGATCAATAATGCGACCTGCCCAGCCATCGGTATACTTTCCAAGAATCGGACGGCAAGCCTCTGAATACTTCTGACGGTTTCTTTTTCTCACATGGAGCATAAAGCCAAAGGCAACAGCCAGCACCAAATAGAATCCCCACGGAATAAAACTCCAATGGAACAGCGGATATACACCTGCCCAATCCTGGATACTACCCATCTCTGCCAGATGCGGATCAGTTGCATACAGCACCCACTCCGAGAACGAATAGAACAAAATATCTGCTGCAAGACCACAGGTGAACATCATTGAGCCCCACGCAAAGAAGGAATACTTCGGCTTCTCATTCTGCTCGCCAAGGACGATGTTGCCATACTTAGAACCGGCAATATACAAAGAAAGGATGAAAATCCCCAATCCAATTACCAAGTAATATGTACCAAAGGTATCACCAAAGAAAAAACGTATCTGACTTAGTACGGCATTCGATTGTTCCGGCGCAAAAAAGAATAGAACACATAATGCAATTACGATTGCCAAAGGCACCAGTGTTATCATCCAGTCTATTTCCCCATGTTCTTTTTTCGTATTCATTTACTTTTCCTCCACATATTTTTTGTAGCTGGCATCCAGAGCAATTAGCTCGCTCAGATTATCCACCTCTATAATATCGTCCTTATTCATAGGACGGATACCCAATTGATACTCCTCCGGGTAACAGAACATCGCCACATCATCCCAGTAGATTTGCCGATTCTTCTTTTGTTCAAACTCAATTTCGAGATGATGTTTCAGCCTTTTCCCATCCTCTGCCGTCCAGCGGGAAATACTGTACAGCTGCCATCCGCCTTTCCCCCCTGTCCGGCTACATGCTGTAACAATGCCATTTTCAACAGTCTGAAGCCACTCATCCGTTTCGCCATCTGTCCAAACACTGTTATAACCAGAGCGTTCAAATTCCGGCGCAAGGATTTCCGGATTATAAATAATCTGGTCACCATCCAGAATAATCGCGTTTTCAATATGCTCTCGTGCCACATAAAGTGAAGAGATATTGTTGCAAGTATCATAGTATGGGTTTTCAATCAGCTTAACACCAGGATACTCCTCTTTAAGTGTCACAAACTGTTCTTTCAGATAGCCGACAACAACATAAATTTCATTAATTCCGTTTTTAAGCAGACCATCAATGACTGTATCAATCATCCGCACCCCATTCACTTTAACCAGCGGTTTCGGTGTTGTCAGCGTCACCGGGTGCATTCGATTTCCTAAGCCTGCTGCCATAATAATGGCTCTTTCTACTTTTGGCATTTATTCTTCCTCCCCTTGCTTTTTCAATTCCTCTTGAACAATTCGATAATAGTCTTTTGCATATCGATACTGCCGAAGCGAATACTCACCAAACTCTACGCCGAGGTTTCTCTTATACTCGCACCAGTTACTCCACAACAGACCACAAGCAGCAATGTAGCAATAAATCTTGATCCTAGTTTCATCACTGCAGCCTTCCGTAAAATAGGCTGCAATCAGGCGATCGACCTGACGTTTATTGTAAAGAGAATAAATGCAGAACATTGCCACATCCACATGAGGATCTTGCATTCCTGCATACTCCCAGTCAATCAGTCGGATTTCTTCTTTTCCATCTTTTTCAACAAATAGGAAATTATCTGGCACGGCATCAATATGGGTCAAAACTTTTTCTCCAGCATGTGCATTAATATAAGGCTTCAGTGACAGAACATTTGCTTTTGTTTTTTCATAATCCTTATAAACAGAAGGCATCCCCTCCCATAGTCCGAGCGTTCAGAGCGTCGCAGGCAATGGGTAGGGCTGCGCGAGAACCGCGCAGGGGTGCAATTCCCGTGAGGTTAAGAAGCTAATTGACCGTCTGATTAAAGCTCCTTTATAAATTACCGGGAATAGTGGACTTGCCACTATTCATAAACTGAACTATTAAACGAGCGAAAGAAAGGGGGCTTTTCTTTTGTCGCAAAATCAATCTTCCGTTACCACAACGGAACACAAAATTGGAAAAGTTACTTATCTTGTATGTTCGGCGCAGAGTGAACGAGCGACGGATACACTCGACAAAAAGATAAAAAAGCTCATTCGTAAAGATATGGAGCTAAACGCCGCAAACGCCCGAAAATAGGGCGTTTTTTCATATTTAGGACATGACTTTAGCAGCGGTTCATGGTATAATTTTATCAGTACAAATACCATGCTTGTCTGCTGTCAGAGAGGAGGACAAAATGTTACAGGCAGACAAGATAACCGCTTTATATTGCAGATTAAGTCAAGAGGATATGCAAGCCGGAGAAAGCGAAAGCATACAGAACCAAAAGCTAATTTTACAGAAGTACGCAGACGACCACCATTTTTTCAATACGCGCTTTTTCGTTGATGACGGATTTTCCGGTGTAAGTTTTGAGCGTGAGGGGCTTCAATCCATGCTCCGCGAGGTAGAAGCCGGAAACGTGGCAACGGTCATAACAAAAGACCTCTCCCGTCTTGGACGTAACTATCTTAAAACCGGGGAGCTTATCGAAATTGTTTTCCCGGAATACGAAGTGCGCTATATCGCCATTAACGACGGTGTAGACACAGCAAGGGACGACAACGAATTTACCCCGCTGCGAAACTGGTTTAATGAGTTTTACGCTCGCGATACTTCAAAGAAAATTCGGGCGGTCAAACAGGCAAAGGCGCAGAAAGGCGAGCGCGTCAATGGCGAAGTGCCTTACGGCTACATAGCTGACCCTAACGACCGCAATCATTTATTGCCCGACCCGGAAACAGCACACATTGTAAAACAGATTTTTGCTATGTATGTGCGCGGCGACCGTATTTGTGAAATACAGAACTGGCTGCGAGAGCATGAAATACTGACCGTTTCCGAAATGCGTTATCGTCGTTCCGGGAGCTGCCGCCACCCGCGCCCACACCCGAACTGTATTTACAACTGGCCGGATAAGACGCTGTATGACATTCTTACCCGTAAGGAATATTTGGGGCATACTATTACAGGCAAAAGCTATAAGGTATCTTACAAATCAAAAAAGACAAAGAAGAACCCGGAAGAAAAGCAATACTTCTTCCCTAACACACATGAACCTTTGATTGATGAAGAAACCTTTGACCTTGCACAGAAACGGATTGCTACCAAACACCGCCCTACGAAAGTAAACGAAATCGACATTTTTTCGGGACTTCTCTTTTGCGGAGATTGCGGCTACAAAATGTATTTGCAGCAGGGAGCCGGAACATTAGAGCGAAAACACGCTTACACTTGCGGGAAATACAGAAACCGTATCAGAACCGGGGAACTTTGCACCACACATTATATCCGTAAAAGCGTATTGAAAGAACTTGTCCTTGCCGACCTGCAACGGGTACTGTCCTATGTGCAGACCCACGAACAGGCATTTATCCAAACGGCGAATGAGTGCAGCGAGCAAGCCATGAAGAAAACAATGGCGCAGCAGCACAAGGAGCTTGACAAGGCACAGGGCAGAATGAGCGAATTAAACGTCTTATTCCGTAAACTGTATGAGGACAACGCTTTAGGGAAGCTCTCTGATGAACAATTTGCTTTCTTGACTTCCGGCTATGATGAAGAAAAAAAGACGCTGACGCGACGTATCGCGGAATTGACACAGGAGCTTGACACCGCCGCCGAGCGCAGCGCAGACGTGAAAAGGTTTGTTACCCTTGTCCGTAAATATACGGCGATTGAGGAATTGACTTACGAGAACGTCCATGAATTTATCGACCGTATTCTTATTCACGAACTGGATAAGGAAACGAACACCCGAAAAATTGAAATCTTTTATAGCTTTGTCGGCAGAGTTGATACAGGCGACAAGCCAACCGAAAGTATCTCCTATTTCAGACAGATAGGAGCCGACGTAAAGAGTTATGCTATCTAACATATATCAAAAAGAGGTAAGATAACCGCCCCTACAAAAAAGGTTACGTTATCTTACCTCAACAAAATTTGTTCCGGTATAGCCATCATCCACATATTCTACAATCTCGCCAAATAAATCTTCCTGCTTTCCAATGTAATCGTGGAGCAGCATCCGTTGGTTCTCAATGCTGTTACTTTCATCCTTGCTGCCCTTTTTCAAATCTCCGTCTGCCAATGATAAGCGGAGATAGATTGCAATTTTATCATTCATTCTGAACCTCCGACATGATTGCAAGCACTTCCTGATAGGGGTCGCTGCACTTAAATTCGACCTCCACAGAATTATCCATTCCTACATAGATTCTCTTGATAAGTTCATGCACCAGTTCTTCATCAAATTCATTTTGATTCAGAATCCCACGCATCCGCTCCATCTGCGCATCGCAGATTTTGATTCTCTTTTCCAGTTCCAATGCCCGCTGACGCTGCTTTTGCAGTTCATGTTCCAACCGCTGCTTTTCTGCTATGTAGTGTTCCTTTAGCTGACTATATTCATCTTCGTCCAGAATTTCAGCCTTATAGTCCTCATATAAGCGCAACCGCCGTTCTTCGGCTTCCTGAATCCGAAAAAGGATAGAGTTTTCTTTCATTTTGATGGAACGAGCCGAATCCAGATTGCTGCCGCGCATCATGTCTTTTACCAGCTTTTCTTCTTCGCACATGGTAGACACCAGATGATGAATCTGATCCATCGCCACCATCATCAGCATTTTCTCCGGCACCGCATGATAGGCACAGGGAGTCGTGTTCTTCTTTCTTTTGCAAATGAACACTCCATAGTGTGTTTCTTTCACCGTACCATGCACACGCCGTTCAAACGTCATGTTGCGTCTGCAGCAGCCACAGTAAACCATTCCCGATAGATGGTTATAACACTTTTCTCTGGTTGCTTTGGAACGAGCCATCGCCCTTTCCCGTTTTTCCTTATTCTGCTCCCGCCGTGCCTGCACTTTTTCAAAATCCGATTTCAGAATGATTGCTTCATGAGCATTTTCAACAATATGCCATTCCTTCTTTTCCACTGGATGGAGGCCAATCCCTTTGTATGATGCAGTTTGCGTTTTCCCAGATACCAGTTCTCCAATATAGGCACTGCTGTTTAAAATACGAAGAACCGTACTGGGGTGCCATTTATTATAGGTTGGGTCATCTCCCTCATGTAATTTGCGATTCAGCCGTTCGTTCGGCCTTGCTACTTCTAAAAATTCCAACCTGCGGGCAATTTCGTTTGTACTCACTCCTGCAAGATACCATTGATAGATCAGTTTGACCCACTTCGCATCCTCAGTTGCTTCAAACTTATTTCCCTGTTGGTTCAACTGATAGCCATACGGTGTACACCACGATGTAGGGATTCCCTTCTCGCGGCGCATCTGGTAACTAAGGCTGATTTTCTTTGAAATGTCCTTCGCGTACAAGCTGTTTACCATGTTCTTGATGGGAACCGCAAGACTATCCACATCCGACTGCCGGATGTTGTCAAAATCATCGTTGATGGCAATAAAACGAACATGGAGCATCGGGAAAATAGTTTCCAGATAGCTTCCCGTTTCGATATAGTCACGACCAAATCGAGATAAATCCTTCACTACAATGCATTGAATTTTGCCTGTCCGCACATCTTGCATCATACGCTCAAATTCTGGTCGGTCAAAACGGGTTCCCGTAAAACCATTGTCTGCATAGGTATCGGTCAGCGTCAGTTCCGGGTTTTCCCTGATATAATTATGAATTTGTAAAATCTGTGTGTGCAGGGAATCTTCTGTTTCATGCCCGCCGTTCTCAACCGACAGTCGCGCATACGCTGCCGTGCGCAGAAGTTCTTTTTCGTTTTGCTGTAGGCTCAACCCTCCTGTTCTGCCATCGGAAGAATCCCACGCCGTTTCAGTTCGTGGTACAGAAACTTCCTGCCTTTGTGTGTCCATGCCGTATGCAGCTTTTCCACTGCACTGCCATCACTCCGATGGAGCCGGAAAACAAGGTTTGCAGTATATCCCTTGTCCTGATGCTTTGCATACAGCACCCATTGGTTATTGGCCCGGTACTGGATACCGTGCAGATGGAGCAGACGATTGAATACCTTTGCGCCGCAGCCGTACTCTTTTGCGATCTGTGTCGTTGTCACCAGCGAATCCGGCGGCTGTGATTCGTAAAAACGCTTCGGCGGCGCGTGGCTTTTGCACTTGTGCTGATGCAGCAGTTCAATGACTGCCTGCATCCAGTGATCCGTCCCCATGCAGTGCTGTCCTTCGCAGCTGCGGAAACAGTCATTCTTGTGGAAGTGGTGGAGCTTGTACAACTGCTTTGCCATCTCCAGCGTGATCCGATAGTCTTTCACATACCGCTGCACCGTGCGCCCGCCCTCATCCTGCGGACGGACACGGGGAACGAACTCATAGTCCCGGCCCTCCACAAAACCATACTGGCACATCCGGGGGAACCACTTGCGGAAGTCACTCCGAATCTGCATCTGGTCATACAGGTCTCTCGCCCAGATCACCGAGGGAGCCATATCAAAATCCATAAAAAACACGCTCATTGCATCGTCCTCCTTAATTGCTTCTGCCGCCCCATTCGAAATCATGTCTGACTTGTGCAGCGTAATAGCTGTCGATCGTGGTCGGAGCATTATACAATGTGGCAAGCAGATATTGTTTGATATTTCGTACCTGTGTGGTATTGCTTTTCAGGCATTCCATTACATACTGGATGTGCATGGAATCCAGCTTCATCAGGCGGCTTTTGACCACCTCTTTCGGCTTTTCTTCCCCGCAAATGCGCAGGAACTTCTTTCTGCTGGTTACGGTTTCTACAAGAAGTTCCAGAATCTCCATCAGGATTTCCCGGTCATGTGGGAAGTTCTTCTCTAAGATTGGGATTTCCAGCTTGTCTTGAAAATAGAAGCGATACCTTTCATCTTCCCGCATCTCCCCGGATATGTTTTCACCAGATTGTGCAGAATAGATTAGATCAGTCTCACTACTATCAGTATTATTTATATCAGTCTTACTTCCGTTTGATTTCCATACTCCCGGAAGTTCGCTTTTCAAACCACCAGAAGTTTGATTTTCATACTTCCAGTAGTTCGATTCTGAAAGTCCCGCATAGAGGTCTTTTACATAGAGCAGGTTCGGCTTTCCCAAGCCCTGCCTGCGCCGCTCAATAAGCTGATATTCGTGTTCCAGCTCGTCCAGCAGTTTGACCGCTTTTTGTCTGGCACATCGAATCGAATCCATGATTTCATCTATCGTACAGATGATGTAGGCATTTCCATTCTCGTCCTGCCAGCCATTTTTAAGCGAGAGATTCATCCGATCCAGCAAGACTGCATAAAGCAGCTTTGCATCGCCAGACATCTTTTCAAACAGGTCTACCTTGATGAGTGCTTTCGGCATACGGTAGAAACTGTATCGGTCTGCTTCCAGACCTCTGAAATACGGGTACTTCATGTAGATTCATCACCTCCCCTCTTTCTGGATTTGCACTATTATAAATAACAGTACATTCCTACGACGGAGCATCTTTCGACACTCCGCCGCATTGTATCTGCTGTTATTTGAGCTTTGCCATTCTGTCCCAGCCCGTTCCTGCCCCATATTTCAGCGGCGTTTTCTCTGACAAGACACGCAGGATGCACATTCAGTATCAGAAGTATCTCTCTGGGATGGCTTATTCAATTTTCAAGGTTCCGGTGAGAGGTTTTGTATTGTCCTCTCATCCTTAGAATCGGAGAAAGGTCATTTCGCAAGGTGTTTTCAAAAAAGTTTTTGATCTTTCTATGAACTTTCCGATTGGGATGGAGATTTTTTGTGTCCTCTCACTCCTAGAATCGGAGAAGGGCTATTTCGCAAGGTGTTTTTGAAAAAAATTCAAAAAAATTTTGAGCCGCCCAATTCAGAGTGCTTTCTGCGATTGGACGGCTCATTTTTCGATTATGTATATGTTAGCAGCTGCACAATGCCCGGAAGTGCTTTTTCTGTATCTTGTAAATTGCTGCGTTATAAATTCCGGTAAGATTCTGGCGAGTCATGCCAAGATGTTTTGCCGCCTCTGTGAAAGACAGACCATGGAACAGGTGGATGTGAACGACCTTTCTCTGCAAATCAGTCAAAGTAGAGAGCAATTCTTCCACTCTTTCCTCACTTATCATTCTTTCCAGTGTGCTGACTGCTTCATCGACTCCCTCCAGGATTTCTTCTTTATACTCCCTGTCCTCACGGGATGGCATCCATTTTCCCTGAATGATCTCGTAGTTCATGAAAATACGATCCTCTCCTTCCAGAACCAGACGGATGTGCCACTCGTATTCATCAAATTCCTCTTCCTCAATGTGATGCCCCGCACCCTCCAGTGCATCATATTTATAATGTACGCAGTTGCGAAGCGAGAAAACGGTCACTCTTTTATGCGCCCGGTAAATCACATAACCATTTTGGTAGACGCTGATGCTTCCATGATTTTCCAGAATCTTCTCAGCTACCACTGGCACACCAGATACCTCAAGTGCCTTCACGGTTGGAACACGCTGTTCCTTGTACGAAGGGAGTTCAACAAGCTTTTTCAGATCCTTGAATGTCATCATAATGTCCACCTTTCTGCCTTTTGGCTGCGGGCGGTCTGAAACAAAAAATGCAGCAGAAGTTGTCCCAGACTTACCCGTTTTTTTTTGAACGGGAAGTCTAAGACTTCTCCTACTGCATCGTTATTTCATGATTCACTTTTAAGGTGTGATGTTTAGTCTCTCATATATAGAATTGCTGGAAGGGCATTTCGCAAGGTGTTTTTGAAAAAAAAAATTAAAAAAACCGGAACAGGATGAGTTACTCACAGGCGCACTACTGCACTGCATTCGCTCATTCTGTTCCGGCCTATATCACATATTGCTACGGTATCGCTCTAACAAACAGATATTATATTGTAGACCCAAAAGAACGTCTGGTGGAGCTGGTCGGCTAACCAGGTGCCGCCTAAGATTCCACCTCTGCGCTTTCAGTGTCGATGAAGCACTCTGCTTCAGGCTTCTTTCCGTTGGTTCTCTGCTGTGAAAAATTCGATACTCTTCACGGGAAGGCCGTGAATACACTCCACCAGAGATTCAGCAGAAATATAATCTTCACAGCCACCACGCTTGATCTGAAGCATATTCTTTCCATCAACGACACTGCGATTCCCAATCCGCAGCCCCTTTGGGGTGCGGATTTCATGTTCTCCGTTGCTCATCTTCTCACGGCCTCCTTTGTGTTGGTTTAGGTTTCTTTTTTCTTCTATTCAATTTCACCTTTTGAACTTCCGCTCTTTTTTCACCTTTTTCGGCTTGCATATTTACGATTTTTACGGTATAATAATCCAAAAGATGATAGAATATAGCATATATTATAAGCAAGTCGTGTCGCCGTGTCAATAGGAAAATGTGAAAATTCGTTGCATCTTTCAGATTGAATATTCACAAATTCCTTTGTACATTGTTACAGCACGATAACTACGCCATAGAAAGGTTGCAAACATGAAATTTGGAGAGAAAGTTCGCGATCTACGAAAGAAGCATTCTTTAACACAGGACGAATTGGCACAATGTCTGGGTATCAACAAACGAACGATCATCGGATGGGAGCGTGATGGCCGCTACCCTCGCAGCATTGAAATGCTTGAAAAGATGGCCGATATATTCCATGTACCTCTGACCTATTTACAGCCGGATCAGTCTTTATTTATCGAACGTGCCGCCGAAGCCTACGGAAAAAAGGGCAAAATAGAAGCCCAGCATCTCGCATTTGAGCTTACTGAGCTATTTGCCAGCGGAGAGTTGACCCCACAGGATATGGACGGCATCATGTATGAAATGCACAAAGCCTATTTTAAGTACCGAGAACAAAAACGAGAAAAGGAACGAATAATGAACCTGTGAACCACTGTTCTATTCACTATGCTATCCCCGGAAGGAGATCACATTATGGATTCTGCATTTATTCACAAAGCCGCCAACGAACTTGTCCAAAATGCCGGAACTCGCAACATCAAACAGATCGCGCGCAGTTGCAGTCTGGACATCAGTGAAACATCCCGCATTAAAGATATGTTGGGTTTGCTTTCACTCTATTTTGATAAGCCACTGATCCTTATCAATCGCCAGCTGGACAAACAGACAAAGCAGATGGTGTGCGGTTATGCGCTCGGACATTATCTGGAGCATCAGCTTCTTATGGACTTGCATACCCTGAACAAGTTTCTGACCATTAAGGATAAGCACATCCTTCTTTACGAGCATAACGCTTTCACATCCCACCTGATGCTGGACAGTGATGAAGTCTATCAAATGACGAAGCGCGGGCTGGATGCTGCTCAGATTGCCGCTGCTAAGGGAATCCACCTCAATCTGGTGCTGGTGAAGCTGCTGGAACTGCATCATCTGGGGTACGATCTGCGTCACTACCACGCCCAGCATCATACGTTTATCAAGCAGTTCAACCTTCCGGCACATTTTCAGTTTGATGTGGCCGCCGGATGAACCTATGTTCTTATAACCCTAAAACCCGTAATGAACGGCACGTTATGCCTGTCCATCACGGGTTTTTCGTATTATTTCAGTTTTGCGAGGATTTCATCGGCACTCATGCCTTCGGCAAGCAGCTTTTTCAAAACGGACTCTGCTTCAGCCTTTTTTGTTTCTTCTGCAGCTTTGGCATCTGCCTTCGCCTTTTTTGCCTCCAACTTGACAATATCCCTGTCAATGGCTTTCAGTGATACTTTCTTCTCTTTCAGGTCAGCTTTCAAAGAATCAATATTGGCAGCGATAGATGCGATCTCGGCAGAGAGTACTTCCTTTGCGGACTGCTTTTCTACAATCTGTGTTGCAAAATCGGCAGTCACCATCTTTGGCTTATTCTTGCTACCTTTTGTTCTGGGCATAATAAAAACCTCCAGAAAATTATAGTATTTTTAGTATAGCACTCTATCTCATTTATTTCAATCACCGCAAATTTCTGTTTCGTATTATATTACTATCATATCAGTACGATCATTAAAGCTTTCTATGATTTTAGCTATTGATTTTGAAACTCCTTTTTCAACATAGTTCATTGGCTTTTTAACTTCAACAGATTTTGCAAATGCTACAATTTCATATCGAATGCCTTCACCATCAAGTTGATAAAAGAATCTTTGATTGTCTTCGGCGTTTTCATAACGAACCTCAAAATAATCTGTTTTCCACCAAGGTGCTGGAACATAGATATAGCCTTTCGTTCCCGTAACAATCAACTCACCCTCAGATTTTGCAGCTTTTGCTACTTTGATTGAAGCTACTGCATCACCATAGGTAAAATCAATTTTTGTAAAGGCATCCATATTGGCAGCTTCATCCAAAAATTTCGTAGTTATTACTTTTTTCCTGTACTCCGTTCCAAGTATTTGAAAAACGGGCAACAATGCTGCAGGAGCCCAGCCGCACATACTATTCCATTTCTGGGTTAAATCTGTTCCAGCAATTGAAATACCATCTCGCAGACTAGTACAAACAGCATCAACCGATACAACCTTACCAATTTTTCCAGTCTTAGCTAGAAGGACTAACCGTTCGTATGCCGTTGAGTATGCCGTCTTAATAGCATCCATAAGAACCAGCCCATGTTCTTCAGCAATCGAATATAGTTCTTCACAATCCGCTTCTTTTAAAGCAATTGGTGATTCACACAAAACATGCTTTCCCGCCAAAAGAGCTTTTTTTGTATCAATATAATGTTTCTCTGGTTTGGAAACAATATACACGGCATCCACTTTTTCAAGAAGTTCATCATAGTTTTCGGTATAGAACATCCCATCAAACTCAGGTTCTTCACTCTTCTGAGATGCACATACACCAATTACATCAACGCCGTTTACATATTTAGACTCTGCTACAAACTTTGTTCTGAAAGCAGCCTTTCCAACAATTCCCATACGAAGTTTACATTGTTCACTCCGTACTTCAGAACTAGAGATTCCCTCCGTTCTCGGAAGATACACCACCTTACAATATTCATTCAGATAATCAAATTTTCCAGCCCAATCAGAACCCACCGTGAAAATATCTACATCGTACCTACGAATATCATCAATTTTCTGACCCTCATATTCTTCCACGATGATCTTATCCGCAAGTCCTGTGGCACGTACAGCCTCAATGCGCTCCATCAAGGACTGCTGTACATTGATTTTTCCACGGGTTTTATCAAAATCATCCGCTGTAACGCCAACGATCAAATAATCTCCCAGTGCTTTTGCACGTTCCAGTAGCTTGATGTGACCATAGTGAAGCAAGTCATACGTTCCGTATGTAATTACTTTTACCATTTCTTGCTTCCTCTCACCTTTTACAAAAGTCCACGCTTCTGTAAATCTTTAAAAGCGTTCACAAGCGTAGTGTTATCTTCTTTTGTCAATGCACCAATATGGCCTACACGGAAGATGGTTTCTTTCATTTCTCCACCATTGGGGCAAACCCAAATACCATACTCATCTTTAAGTGTCATAAAAACATCATAGGCCGACACATTCAGCGGATGCAACGGTGTAACCGCATTGGACATCGACTCTGAAACGATTTCAAGGGGGAGCCCCTTAATCTTAGCTCTAAAATCTTGAGCAAGTTCGGCAATTTTCTTTGTTTCGCTCTCAACACCGCCTGCAGCTTCAATTTCCCTTAAACGGGCATTGATTTGACGCAAAGTTCCCACTGCTGGTGTAAAAGGCGTCTGTCCCCGCTCGCCGTTTTTAAGAGCAGACTTTAAATTCAGATACATGCACTTCACATCCCGCTCTTCTACACGCTTGACCGCTTCATCAGATAAAACAATAACCGACACACCCGGAGGACAAGCCAATGCTTTCTGGGAACCAGTAATCATTACCTGTACACCCAGTTTATTCATATCAAAATCGTCTGCCAGGAAGGAGCTTATGGCATCCACGACCAGAAAAATTCCGTTTTTCTTACAAAACTCACTGATCATCTCAATATCGTAGTGAACACCTGTTGAGGTTTCATGTACATTAACGAGGAACCCAGTAAAATCTTTCCCGTCGTACATATCCAACTGCTCTTTTTTGAGTGCTTTACCTTTCTCCAGCTTGATTTCCTCGTACGGAATCTCGTGAATCTGGCACAACTCAACAAACCGCTGCCCAAAGCTACCACCGTTTACGACCAAAACCTTATCCGTCTTATCAAAGACATTCATAACAGTTGCTTCCATCGCTGCCGTGCCAGAACCAGTGATAAATACCACTCTGGCATCATCGCCAGCCTTCGCAAACTTTTTCATCAGCTTTTCATTTTCAAGCATGACAGCAGAGAACTCAGGCGTTCTAAAATATGGAACCTGTTCTGCTCCAATAGCGCGCACTACGTCATCCGACATTACCGGGCCAACTGTAAAATTAAGCATATTATTTATCCTCCCACTTTTGATTTCGATGAGTTAAGTTCCATAACCATACTTTCTGCCGATTACCCCAAATATACTTTTGCCACAAAAGCCTTACGGATGGCTTATCTGCCCATTTCTGGTTGATCTCCTCATATGTCATCGATCCTTTTAAATCCTGCATGAACTGTTCTCTATCTGGGTTGCTATCAATGTGTTTTCGCATCGGTGATTGATATTTAAGTGATTCCTCAAATTTCAATTCATGCCCATACATCTCCGCTTCCGCTGCCTGCAACACCGTCCTGCCTTTATCCGTATTAGCAACAGCCAAGGAAGCCCCACCGTTTTTTCCATACAGTTCTGGGCAATAAAGATGGACTCCCCACAAATCGCCGAGCGAAATATCCGCTACTCTCTCCGTCGTTGCAAATGGACACTTATAGCAAGAAGGACGACTCATTAGATGCTTCAACCAAATAGACCAAAATGGATTAAACCAACGGTCTTTCTCAATTACTTTTTTCTCATCTTTCATCATAACTGTGGTCCTCATTATCTCAAAGTCCCATCTTGCCCCCCGATTATTTTTCGCCAAAGCTCTCATTATTTGGGAATCCCATTTATGATTTCCGAGAAAAGTGTGTCCCTTATACCTGTAGTCAATGCTTTCGATTAAAGCATCAAATTTTTTCTTTAGTGATTGCTCATATTTCCGAATATAAAGGGGACTCGGAACGCCTTCACAAATAACCTCTACGGTTAATAAGTTATCCTGATTCGTATTACGTAAAAATGCCTTTAATCCTGAAATTTGACATGGCGTTCCAGAAAAAAGCACTTTCTTTCCAGAATTCAAAAAATCTTTAGCCTGCTGATATGAGTTACCCATTTTACTTTGAGAATATTTCGATTTTCTGAACTTAGCCAAATCTTTCTTATCGGTAATATAACTGTGCCAAACTAAAAGCCCCTTACTTTCTGCGCCAAATATCACATAGTTTTCATCGCAAAAAGTATCGACAATAGCTGAAAATGCACCGCCGCTTGTGCTTTCAAACTTAATTTGTTCATCTTTTATGTAGCCACCAAAAGTATATTTATTGGAGCTGTACCTTTTCGGCATATTCTCATATGGGCATACTTGACGGCACAGGTTACATTCAATGCAACGCTCTTTATCTAAAAGAGGATACCGAAATCCTTCGTCATCTTCTTTCATGACAAGTGCATCTTTAGGGCAGATCTGGACACAGGCTTCACAGCCATAACATTTTTCTTTTTCCCTATCGACTAAGTATCCTTCCATATCTATCTCCGTTCTTAGACGCAAGAAGTCAATTCCGTATTCAAGAATTCCAAGGATTCTTTTCTTGCTTCTGCAATACGACCATGAACTTCTTCATAATTGATTTCAGACATATTCTTTTTTTCCGCTTCTGTCACTAGCATGCGATCAGATAGGCCAAACAAATCAAGAAGTTCTGTAATCTTCGTATCGCACTGTTCACGAGAGAATACATAAAATGGCCTGCAGTACTGTACTGCAAAAATCATCCCGTGGAATGAATTCGTAATCACACATTCCGCATACTTCACAAGCGACAGAAATTCCTCGACTCCAGCTTCATAGAACATCCGGCGATTAGGCTTTTCCGCATTTGTTGCACGCAAACTAATCTCAATAATTTTCCAGCCATTTTCTGCCGCAATTTTTTCTGCGTACTCTTCCATTTTTGGATTATAGCGTCGTGCATAAAGCAGCAAGTATTTCTCCTGTTCTAACCGTTTCTTTGCAATCTTGTCATAGTCACTGCTCATCAGCAGTAGGGTCGGATCGACTACCTTTTTCACTGGAACATTTGTATGCTTTGTTACATACGGAACCATCAATTTTTCTCGAAGGCCAAAAGCATTAAAGTTTTGAAGTCTGTCATTTAACACCTTATATGTTTCATCCGTGAAATGAGGATCACCAAAACTTGCTGCATAAGCGACCGAGCGTTTTTTCATGCACTCATAATTTGCATAGTAGCCATCATCAATTCCGAACTCATCCGGGCAAAAAATCGTATCGCTTCCACACACAAAACCTGAAATGTCTTCATCCGTACAAATCTCGTTAAAATTCTGTGCCGTATACTTCTTGCTTGTCCGAGTAAATCTTTCGTGATAAAACCGATCAAATTTGTAATAGTTCTCCCGAATTGCAGGCAATGTAAGTTCACACATTCTGCGTGACTCCTCATCTTTATCCCACATATTCGCAAATGGATTCAATGGGTCTTTATCTACCAAAATCTCAGGGCAATAATCAACAAGGACAGGCTCAATCATATCCCCTGTAACTTTTTTTATTGCTTGATGGAGTGCCCATGTTTGAAGTGCTGAACCATAATTTGTGAAATTGCAGTATATGTTATATGACACCGTTCCTATTCTTTTCATATTTGTATTAGTTTCCTTTCATAAGATACATCTAGCTCTTCTCATTTAATTACAACCGTTGTAATCAATTGCTTTCAAGTCAGCAATAATTAGCTAATGTCTTTGTCGCATTTGAAATGAGCAAATCCGTCACACTTATATCAATAGCACACAAATGTTTATTTAAGTACGTACTCTTTCAAGTATCGAATTTCCTTTTTAAATAATAACAAACTCAAAATCAAATATAGAACTCCAAATATAAGTGCATAGATAAAAGCATGTAAAACCCAATTCCAAACGGTAATTTCAGTCAGCGGTACAAAATGACAAATAGCGACTCCGATTACAGTAACAAAAGAAAACGCCAATAATTTTTTGTAAAAAATCCATTGCTTTCTATTTTTCACTATCTTGGTTGTGAAATAGACTTGGTATGCCATTCTATAAGTCATGCCAGCAATAGTTCCAATCGCAACTCCAATCAATCCAAATTTATGCACAAATGTTATAGAAACCAATATATTAATACCTGCTTCAACAAACGCTGGCACTGCTAACTCCTTGAATTTATTTGCAGAATAGGACAAGTCCAAATGTGGTTCTTTTATAAGATACAGTCCTTCTGCCATAACAATTAACACGCCAAATAAAGGTTGAATATAATCAGCATCCGTAATACCGTTTGTGTAAAGCTGTACGAATGGCGTTATCAGCAATCCAGATAAAGTAAAGCAAAGGTAAACCGAAATAAATGTAATGAACTCAAATAAGTCCAGCTTCTTATTCAATTCATGTTCATCGCCTTTAGCATAAGCTTGGCCAACTGTGGGTGCAATAGCTCTAAAAACAGCTGCAAACAAACCATTTAATCCATTAGTTACTAATGTATATACACCATATATTGAAACCGTAGTAAGGCCTGTAAATATAGTTAAAATCGTTATATCTGTACTATTGTGGATAAAGGCCGCACAATTTATCGCAAAACCATTCCATCTTTCTTTCAAAAGACTATCATCGGGTTCAGTATTCCAATCAATACTATAATGTTTCTTTACAAAGTATCCATATACAAGTGGCTGAATGATATATAAAAGTCCCGTTAATAATTTTAGCAAATGAATGCTCGGATAAATCTTTACGCTCAAAAAAGCACAAACTATATTGCATACAGTAATTACGATCTGAGTGAAGGATATAACATACAGCTTTTTATCAGCTTGCAGCAACACCCTAAAGCTCAAAGAAAACAGGTACTGTATTAATAAATTCAATGAAAGTACAACCGTTAATGAAGCAACAAAAGGCCAAGAAAAGCCTTCCTTTGATAAGATTGGATAAACAACTGCTACCCCCATGGAGTATGCAATAAACAAATAGCCAATCTTATTAAAGAATTTCTTAGCCGTCACCAAAACCGCACTAATTTTTTTATCATCATGGTCAACAAGTGGTTTATATAGATTGGCAAGAACAACTCCCGTAATTCCGCCCTCAATCAAAGTAATATAACTCAGAAATTGATTCAGTGACGAAACAAGTCCATTAACACTGGAGCCAAAATTAGTGAGAATAATCTTCGGAATTATAAATCCGCTTATCACAGTAACAACTTGAAGTGTTAAACTTGATATAATATTAATCAGCGTCACTTTACTTTTCATTCGGTAATTCTCTCCATGCTTTTATGCCGTGATTGATTCTTTGGTCCTCTGGAGGTAATTTCATATAATTGCCATAGACAATCGACAAATATGTATCCGCATCTTTCATACCATAAACTTGAATGTTTTCAAAATCATACAATTTAAACTCTGTCATTAATTCCTTAGGCAGATATTTCAGGCCGTCCCCCCATGTGTTATTATTAATAAATTGCGATTCAGTTTTGTTAAACTTTTTCCAATATTCAATGTATTTAAATGTCAATTCTTCCAAAGAATAATTTCTGAACAGAAACTCAACAATTTTATGGTGAATTGGATTATTATATCCACATGTCACGTTATATTTCTTTGCTCTTTTGCATCCCCAAGCATGTCTGATATAAGATTTGAAATAGGCATAGCGAAGTTTTGTAAAATTCATTGGAACATTGTCCCAGCAAAAAACATCAACCCATAAATTACCCTCTTTGAATTCATTTCTATCGGAAGATGCCGTATGATCCTCAACAAAAATATTCTTGTTCACAATTTTAATGTACGGTATATCATCATTGCCAAGTTCAAAACCTTCAGCATACACGCATTCATTGACCCAATTATTACGTTCCCTTAATAGACGAACTAATTTATCATATTGTTCTCTGGTTAAAGCAATATCAATGTCATCATCCCAAGGTATAAAGCCCTTATGTCGAACAGCACCTAACAAAGTTCCTGCAGTAATAGTATATTGAATATTATGTTCAACTAAGAATTCATGAACCACCTGCAGAAGTGCTGTTAATTCGCTTTTTACTTGTTTATCTGATAAATATTCTCTCATTATATCTACCCTCTATTTTTGTTATCTATTCTTCAATTTTAACAGCAAAAAAATCAAATTGTATTTTTTATTATTAACAAGCCAAATTTTAAATCTACTTGCTAAATCGCAGTTTGATTTATCCACTCTGCTTGCCATATCATATAAGAGCTTGAATTTTTGAGTTTCTTTTATTTTATCTCTAAACTCGGATATCGAATTAACTGATTCTGCAATTCCAGCATACTCATTACATAACGCATGAAAGGAATACGCATATATTCGACGATTATCTACTATGTCAGACTCAACCAATGCTTTAACTGTATTCTCAAAATGTTCAAATTTCTTCACATTATACGAGTGCATCATGGAGTTGTTTAGTATTCTATAAACATAGAAGCTATCATTTAGGCAAACCATTGATTTTGCAAGTTGCAAGCAATACAAAGAGCATAGCATATCCTCACCAATAACGATCTTATCGTCTACCTGCTCTTGTGCCTTCACATATATTTCTCGCCTAACGACCTTGCACCACAAAGAATATGAGATTATGCCTGGATTTGAAATATTTTTATCCGTAGGATCATAGATGAATTTATCTCTGACTTCTTCGTATTCTTTGTCTTGCAAGAGACCTTGCACCACAAAATCTTTGCGCAAAATCTTTTTGTTGTCCTCTAACGAATAATGACTAAGTACCACCATATCCGGGTTGAATTCATCTAACGACCTTGCAACACAAGAAAAGTACCCCTGCTCAACATAGTCGTCGCTATCTACACAAATAACGTATTCACCTTTAGCAATCTTTGCTCCAGCCTTCCGAGAAGAGGTTAATCCCCCGTTCGGTTTATTTATGACACGCACTCTTTTATCTTTTTCTGCATATTGACGACATATAGAAAGTGAATCATCTGGGGAGCCATCATTAACCAGTATTAACTCGAAATCTACATAGTCCTGATTCAGGATTGAATCTATACACTGTGGAAGATATTTTTCTACGTTATATATCGGCACTATTATTGAAAGCTTCATCTATTTTTAATACTCCATTCAGAAAAACAATAAAACAATGTAGCAACACGCTGGCGTCAAAACTTATCTTGCATATAAGTGACATCTATCTTGATATATCAACCCTCTAATCAAGCAGTACATTACCGGGCCAACAACGTAATGAATTGAAACGGCATATGTCTCCGTCAGGCCGGATATCAACAATACAATAACTAAAGACTTAACTATGCTTTGATCTATTGCAGTGCACCGTTTGCAGCCGCTTAAGAAATCCTTAAAAATCAAAATATATGAAGCATATCCGATCAATCCGTTTTTTATTAGAATATTAACATAGGACATCTCTACACTAGATTGCCACCCAAGGAATTGTCTCATATTAGTCGTATAACTGAAACCTGTATTTGCATAAGCAATATCTGAGACACCAAAGAACAGATTCCTTAAATCTTGCAACAAATAATCCACAAGATTGCTCAAGCCACGCATACGGTACGCATAAGTATACACATTAATTAAAATATTATTATATATATACGCCTATTAAGCAGGCAATGATTCCAGCAAAGAAAACAAATATTCTTTTTTGATTTTTTCTAAGCTTCAAAATTTTATCAAAATTTATCAGCAAAATCCAAATCATGCTAAGCGCGAGTGCGCCTTTTGAGCCACTAAGAACAATCAGCAAAAGGAAGAGTGCCAAAACGGTTCTTTCTTTATGGCCGAGTCTTCCGTTTCTCATATAGTATATATAGTTAAGAACAAACAAAAGGAGCCATATTCCACCACAATAGTTTTTCACCTGAAATCCAGACACATATAGTATTCCTACAATCGATTCATCTGATCCAAGTGAGAATCCTAATGTCCCGGTGATTAAGCCAATGAATGCAGAAAAAACAGCACCCCAAAAAATAGCATTAGCAGCAATTTTAATTCTCTTATTTGTAGACAAGATACTTTGCGACATCAATGCAAACGACATCAACGCGAATGAAGTCATCGCAATCATATAACAAGCTTTTGTCGGTGTCCCTTTTATAAATGCACCAATTGACAACAATGATGTCAAGAAGAGTACTTTGATTGTTTCTGTTACGCTTACATGATGTTCCTTACTTGGCCAGTAACATAAAATCAATAATACTGCTATCCCTAAATACTCAATTAAGTCTCCGAATTTTGCACCTAAATATTTTCCGTTTCCAATTGTAATCAGAAAGAATCCCATAAAAGGCAAAATATCTTTCTTTGCGATTTTCATTTTTTAATATTTTCTCCTTCGGCAACATCGCCTTCACTAATCACCTTTCGGTAGTCAGCTATTCCCAAAATATAATACGAAAAGATTTTTGCCGCATATTTATAGCTTCCCATGCATTTTTTGCTATTTCGTACTGATTGTAATATTGCAAGGAGCCCTGAAATCCTTGGATACGCTGCTTCGATAAGTGCCCCTTTGTCCTTAAAATATTTTTCATTATATCCCTTAAACCAAGTTGAATCGCTCATATCAACACTTGCTATTCTGATAGGGGACTTATATAGCTTTAGACCTTTTTCAATTAATTCCTTTAGAAACAATGTATCCTCTCCGCATGAATACATTGCTCCACTTCCAAACAAGGTGTTAAAATAAACATTTTTACCTATAAGTGCTCTCTTCTTTATGGCGATATGAACCGATCCATATTCACGAGATTCTCTTTTTCCTACACGTGCATACTTTTCTATAGGCTTTCCTGATCGTTCGTCATTAAGTGCTGTTACATTGAAAACCAACGCATCCGCTTCCGGATGTTTTTGAAACTCATTTATAATATCTTCTCTATAGGTGTCTGTGTATACCATGTCATCATCTGCAATGCACAAAATATCCCCTGTGCATCTCAAAAGAGCATTATTTCTACTTCTTGATAATCCTCTTTCTGCAAAAGTATAGCATTCTATCTTATATCCATGATAAAATACGTATTCATATTTCACGCTATCTGCTTGATTTATAATCAATGCATCTGATGCAATATGCATTTCATCACATAGCCCAATAATATCCGTCAAATTCATTGTTGCTACAAGTAGTTGCAGTCTAGGCACATTTATCCTCCTCACATCCCACAATAAATCTTCTATAAAAATTCATTATTTTCTACCAAGTTCTGCCGTCCCCTTCGACAAAACAACATATTAAATTCTTAATTAATCGTACTGTTTAATCATAACAATAATACCAAGGTTGCAATACGCACCGCAGCCAACAACGATTTCAATGAGAAAATTTCTTCGTTACAAGGCTGATAACAATGGTCAAAACAGGTGGCATCAAGGCAAAATAGTCACTTCCGTATACTCTTCTTAATTCCACTTTCTTTTTTATTCAATTAAATTCTTCTATTTATAGAATCCCAATATGGTATTTTTAATTTATTACCGAACATCAAATCCGTTTCGTATGTTATATCCGCATCAAATCCAGAATTCGGTGACAAAGTGATTTCCCCGAAATAAATTTGTCCGTTAATATTATACAAATCGATACGCGCAAAAACAAAATCCTTAGATAAAATTTTTGCTATTTCTAACATTTTATCTAAGTTCTTTGGCATTGGAATTTTAGGATCAGGCAACTTATCATCGCCTTTGTTCAATGGAATGAAATTCCATTCTTGGTCATAGTATAAGTAAGATGCTTTGTGTGAATTTTTGCTAAATCGGTCTTTGCAAACCAATATGACATCCGGCTTACCATTAAAGCAATAAATCTTATAATCCATCGGAACATTTCCATCATCAGAAATGAATTTTTCGCAGAGAATCATCGGCTTAATGTTCTTATATTGATACTCGCGACCAATATAAAAGAAATTACTCTTTAAGGATTTTTCAATTTTTCTTCTCGCGTTTGCATGATCAAGTTTATTTTTGTCTGTACAAACTACTAATCCGCCAGAATCGTGATTGCATTTCAAGACAAATTGCTTTGGAAGCAAAGAAAAATCAATGTCTTCATATTTTTCCCAACTACCTAATAGTGGAATTAGATATTCCTCTCCTATTTTTTCTTTCACATAATCTCGAACCAGCAACTTATCAGACACGATTGATTGTAGCGGAAACCTATAATTAAATTTCAGCCACTGGAGCTTTTCATTCAAAGTCGTTGGATTATCCGTATTTAGTTTTCTTCCAACTCTTAACCGATAATAGAGCTTGATATAGCTTTTATCTGGTAGAAACTTTAGACTTTTTTTCACAAAAGTCATAACTTCATCTCTGTTCATAATCAATTTCCTTTTATATATTCTTCAATACTATTGATAATGTTAATTGTATTTGATTTATAGCTGTTATACTTTGTCTGTTGCACTGTATCAAGTGCAGTTTCCAAATCACCAACATCATGACAAGAGCATATCAAATTAAGGTCATCAAACTGCTTTATCAATTGGAGCTGATGATCATCAACATGCTCACCATATTTCGCGAGCCTCGGAACAGCTATAACCTTCTTTCCCCTCTTGACAGCTCCAATAATGGCTCCAGTGCCTCCATGTGTTATAACAATGTTGGCTTTTTCCATTTCATTGCTAAACTCATCCCTATCCAAAAACTTTTTATAGCTGAAATTTTTCGGAAGGTAATCGCTGTAGCCTATTTGTGCAAACACATCTTCTGCATCAACTGTCCCTTTTTCACACAGCTCATCAACAGCCTTCAGCAATCTATTAAACTGAAATTTCTGTGATCCAAGTGTTATAAATATCTTATTGTCCATTTAATAGATTCCTCCTAAATATATGGCTTTAGGATAGAATTTCAGCATTGGCTTCCACTGAACATAAAACTGATCCGCAAACTTGTAGAGCAATTTTCCGGTTTCGGTAGGGGAAGTAACTTTCGCAAAAGATTCTATGTAGATCAGTTTCTTGCCCATAAATTTAGAAATCAAGCAAATCGGTATCATTGCAAGAACTCCTGTGCAGATAACTACATCGGGTTTTTCTTTTCTATAAATGCCGATAGACTTCCAGGCATTTTGAATCATCCGCCAGATAAAATCTTTTTCTCGGCGATTGACCTGCTTCATATAATATGTTTTTTCGCCTTTTGCTTCTGCGCTATAATCTGTCTTCTCCGTAATGACAAAGCTATCATATTTCTCCATCAGTGGTTTTAACATCATGAGCTGCTCATAATGTCCGCCTGATGATGCCGCAAAACATATCTTCACGTTTTTCTTTTCATCTATCTCTCTACTAACCCACATTTATTAATCTCTCTGGAAAATATCGCGTGTATAAACCTTATCCTTCACATCATCCAAGCTCTTGTCATAGCGGTTTGCGATGATGGCGTGGCTCATTTCCTTGAACTTAGCCAGATCATTAACCACTACTGATCCAAAGAAAGTCTCTCCGTCTTTCAAAGTCGGCTCGTAAATGATTACCGTTGCGCCCTTGGCCTTGATGCGCTTCATAACGCCCTGAATAGAACTCTGGCGGAAGTTATCGCTGTTGCTCTTCATGGTCAAACGGTACACACCGATGGTCACAGATTTTTCCTGTTCCTTGTCGTACTCGTTATCCTCGTCATAACCATAATAACCAGCCAGCTTTAGGACGCGGTCGGCGATGAAGTCTTTACGAGTTCTGTTACTCTCGACAATAGCCTCGATCAGGTTCTCCGGTACATCGGCATAGTTAGCCAGCAGCTGCTTCGTATCCTTGGGCAGGCAGTAGCCGCCGTAACCAAAAGACGGGTTATTGTAGTGGCTGCCGATGCGAGGATCGAGGCAGACTCCGTCGATGATCTGCTGAGTGTTAAGGCCCTTGCTCTCTGCATAGGTGTCCAGCTCGTTGAAGTAAGCCACACGCAGGGCAAGATATGTATTGGCAAACAGCTTAACTGCCTCTGCTTCGGTGAAGCCCATAAACAGCGTGTCGATGTTCTCCTTGATAGCACCTTCCTGCAACAGACCGGCAAACTCATGAGCAGCTTCTACCAGACGCTCATCGTTCAGGTCAGTTCCAACGATGATGCGGGAAGGATACAAGTTGTCATAGAGAGCCTTGGATTCACGCAGGAATTCCGGGCTGAAAATGATATTCTTGCTATTGAACTTTTCACGAACAGAAGCAGTGTAGCCCACAGGGATCGTGGACTTAATAACCATGATGGCGTTCGGGTTATATTCCATGACCAGCTTAATTACAGCTTCAACCGCAGACGTATCAAAGTGCTGGGTCTTGCTATCATAGTTAGTAGGAGCCGCGATTACAACAAAATCCGCATCCGAGTATGCAGCCTTTGCATCCAAGGTTGCAGTCAGATTCAGATCTTTTTCTGCCAGATATTTTTCAATATAGTCATCCTGAATCGGGGATTTCTTATTGTTAATCATATCGACCTTAGCCTGCACAATATCGACTGCAACTACCTGATGATGCTGACTCAGCAGCACTCCCAGCGAAAGCCCGACGTATCCCGTGCCGGCCACAGCGATTTTATAGTTTTTCATAGTTCTATTCTCCCTCACTAATTTTCTATTTGATAAAACAGCAAACAAGCCCACGGCGGGTCGCACAAAGGCAATCCACCGTAGGCTTGAACTCTCCTTCATTTTTTATCTGTTGCTCCTTTTTGTGGGTCAAAACAGAGCTTCCAAAAGCCACCTACATATAACCCTCAGGATTTCCCGCTTCTTGCAGTTTTTCAACAAATAAAACATTTGAAGGACAACTCAAGCCGTCAAAACCCTTTAGTTATCGTAGGTTTTCTTGGTTGACCCTATTATATCTCTAGCCCCTCTTCGATTGATTGTGGGAACCGTTTTCTGATGAATACCTTTATATTCAATTGTGGCATCATCGTACTCTGCACCGCTTACATGATGGCCCGCTCTGTTGTAGCAGGTCACGTCACAACCATTCTGTGCCATTCGGGTGCAGAGCTCTTTGACAACGATTTCTACTCCGCCTT
>OOAE01000674.1_pt1 | contig 30533 bp, 24 predicted proteins | sample 1671271 | NCBI WGS metagenome assembly OOAE01 (sample SAMN06348139, study PRJEB24527) | human gut metagenome | biome: human gut; feature: ankylosing spondylitis patient; material: feces | host: Homo sapiens | place: China | collected 2015-10 | reverse complement strand
CGCTTTCATCCCTATTTGTGCGGACGCAACGCGGCCGAATGGTTGATTGATATGAAACAGTCAAGCAAAAAACACGAACTCGGCACAGCCGCTCTCTACTGCCGACTGAGCCGTGACGATAATATGGACAGCGAGTCCAACAGCATCCAAAATCAGAGGAAGATACTCCAAAAGGCCGCCAAGGACAAAGGGTACACCGACACGGTTTTCTTTGTAGACGATGGCATCACGGGAACGACCATGAAGCGTCCCGGTTTTCAGAAAATGCTGACCGCAATCGAGGCCGGGTATATCTCGGCGGTGTTTGTCAAAGACCTGTCCCGGCTGGGGCGCAACTATATTGAGGTCGGCAAGCTGACCGAGGAATTTTTCCCGCTCCACGATATTCGGCTGGTCGCCGTTTCCGATGGCGTGGATAGTGACGAGGGTGAGGATGACTTCACTCCGTTCAAAAACATTATGAACGAGTATTACGCCAAGGACATTTCCAAGAAGCGCCGGATCGTGAACAAGATGAAAGGAAACGCAGGCGTTCCGCTTTCTCCGCCGCCCTACGGTTATATCAAAAACCCGGACGATCCCCGCTTTTGGATAGTGGAGCCGGAAGCTGCCGAGGTCGTGCGCCGGATCTACCGCATGGCGCTGGAGGGGTACGGGCTGGCAGAAACGGCAGCACAGCTTGCCGCCGATGGTGTGGTCAATCCCACCTATTACTGGCGCAGCCGTGGGACAAGCCGGGGCGGGTCAAAAAGTACCGTGGAGCCTACCAAATGGGGACACACCACCGTCAAGAAGATCCTCACCTTGCAGGAATATTGCGGCGATGTCATTAACTTCAAAAGCTACTCCAAGTCCTACAAGATGAAAAAGCGGATCGAGAACCCGGAGGAAAACCGGGCGATCTTCCTCAATGTCCATGAGGCTATCATTGACCGCCAGACTTGGGAAAAGGTGCAGGCGCTCCAAAAAGGGACGCGCCGCAAAAAGCCCACGGTCACGCAGGAGCCCAGCGTATTCTCCGGCTTGCTGAAATGCCCGGAGTGCGGCGGCAACCTCAATTTCCACTTCAACCAGAACAACCACGACATCAAGTTTTTCAGTTGCCAAAATCACAACTCCGGCTATCGCAAGTGCAGCAAGACGCACTATATCCGGCTGGACTTCTTAGAGCAAGTCGTTTTGTACGAGGTCAAGCGGCTGGCCTGCTTCGCCAGCGAATACGAAAATGACTTTATCAAGGCCATGATCGGACGCTCGGCAAAGGTAGCGGAAAATACCGCGCTCCGCAAGCAGCGGGAGCTGGACGCTCTGACCACCCGTGACCGGGAACTGGATATGCTCTTTGAACGGCTCTATGAGGACAATGTGGCGGGTAAGATCGACGATGCCCGGTTTGCCAAAATGTCCAAACGCTATGAACAGGAGCAGGGCGAGAACGCCAAGAAGATCAAGGCGCTGCGGCTGGAACTGAAAAAGGACGAGAGCAAGCGCATGGACATTGACGATTTTCTTGAAACGGTACGGCGGTACACGGACGCGACCACCATTACAAAGCGTATGGTCGCGGAGCTGATCGACCACATTGAGGTGTACCACGCTGAAAAGCAGGACGGCGTTACCAACCAGCGTGTCGATATTCACTATAACTGCATCGGTGCCTTTGATGTGCCGGATCGCCGGAAGATCCCGGAGGCCGACATTATCATGGAAACAAGAAAAGGCGTAGCACTCAGCTACGCCCCGGAACAGGTTGCAGTATGAACTTTGTGGGAAATAAAAAAGCAGAGTGTCCATTACAGGATACTCAGATCCTATAAGGACACTCTGCATGGTCCGAGTGTAATTATAGGATCTCAGAAAATACAGATATATCAATGGTTTGCTGGTGGTCAGCAAGAGGTATTCATCCTAAATTGAACGGTCAAGCACAGTGACCTGTGTGATCACATCACGCAGACGATCGGAACCGACCATGTACTCAAGTGCATCATCAGCGGTGTTAAAGCAGCATTCCGTCTCGGGACAATTCCAAACATAAATTGTGATTTTGTCATCTGTTCCATATCGAATAACGCCATAATGAATGCCGTTCCATTCAATTTCTACTTCTCCGCCACATTTCATACACCACTTAAAATCGCTGATCGATTTAAAACGGTTATCTTCCAATGAGTTTTTGGATTTTAAAATGCGATAGGGCATGCCACACCTCCAATATGACTTGAAATCAGGAATATCTCCGCCCCAATAGTTTTCTGCTTTGCCCCAGTTTGGTCGGTTACCTTCCCATACAATGTTATGATCGTGAGGAATAGAGTGCTGTTTGGGATTGCCGTGATTTGAGTAATGCCGTTCCTTGACTGCCCTACCGTCTGCGCCAATCTTAGTTTCTCTTAAATCCCCGTTACGATCAGCTGTGCGGTTGATGCTGCCGGGTTCACCTAAAAAACGTTCATCATCCGGCTTAGAGGGCTTCCACTTTCCGCCATAGGCGCTGCCGCCGCCCTTATAAGTGCCGCCGATCAAGTATGGCTCTATTGTATCACATTCAGGTCGATATGTCTCGCCAATTTTGAAAGCGTCGAGATCTTCTGCCTTATAATTTCTCTCATAGCTCATATATTTCCACGAGCTGCGCTCATAATCCACATACACGATATTGCCCTGCATCTCCGGAAAAGGCGTGTTGTAGCAGATGATTTTCTCCGGCTCAATACGCCGCAGCATTTCGTTATAGCCGGCCATGAACCATTCTTTCTGGTCGCAGCGGTTATCATGCTCAGATGCCATATAGGTGGAAACAGCAACAACGCTTCCTTTTTCAATTCCCTCAAAGCAGAAATCAAAGGTGGATTCATCGCCCCAGTTTACCGTGGGAACAACACGGATTCCTTTCGATGCCCAGTATGCGCCGCACCAGCGGTTGCGAAATACATTGTAAAGCTGCATCACGGGAGCCATTTCTAGATACATACTGAAATCGGGTGACAGTACCGCCCGGTAGCGGGACAACTTCTCGATGTCGTTGTCGGGGTTCTTCCACACCCGTTCGAAGCGATAATCGTAAAGGAAGAAATGAACCATACGGTCAAGGTGATTTTGATCTTCCAGATGGGTCTTGTCAAATCCAATCAATAAGAGATCATCAAAGTCTCCGGGGTTCTCTTGAAACTTGGGAATGACAGGGATTTTTAACTTTCCTTTTCCGGGAAATTGATTGCGAAGCAGCGCCTGACTCGTTCGGTAGATGTAGTTTTCTTCAGTCATATGGAACCTCCTGCAATGTAGTAAGGAATAAGTCCTTCTACGAGTAGGAGGAAAGGATAGCGGAAGATGCACAGTTCCGTGCAACGGAAAGACTCCGGCAATAAAAAAAGGCAAGTCCTATAAGGACTTGCCCTTTGGTCGGAGTGGCGAGATTCGAACTCGTCGATAGGCAAAACGGGGTGTGATACCCCTTATTTTTTTGTGCTGTGACATGCGCTTTTCAAGGGATCAAGTGTCAATTCATGCCTCTTGATGTTACCGACTGGCAGACTCTAAAGGGAAAATTAAAGGGAAAAATGTGGGAATCTGAGGACGCTTTGGTTCTGTATTTAATAAACAATTACATCGACTTTCATATAGTTATATCAACGTTTACTACGATATACAAATTTATCGGAAGCAATGATAGGATACACCATGATATTTACTACCTTTCTTAAAACTGATAAATGATGTCTTCAGGAACCTCAATCTGATTATACTTAGAAAGATCATCACCAACAATCGTGCACTGAGTACTTGCATATTCAATTTGCCAAACATTAAAGATTCCACTATCATTTACAGTACGATTAGTACCGCTAAATGTAGCAATAACTCCATCTCCAAGAAGAATATGATCATGGCTTGTCTCATAGAATAGTAACGCCGCATCACTGCCATTATTATAGGTGGTCCAGATCTGAAGAGGAGTATCAATATACTGAGCAAAGATTACAAGCTCTTCAATTCCATCACCATTCAAATCCATGACATAATAGCCAAGTTCTTCAGGACTGAAATTATAAGCATATGCATTTACATAATCGGTAGATTGCCAATCGCTAATAGTAGGCTCTTTATTAACCCAGTTAATCAGAGTGCTATAATTGTAAATGATTGAATCATAAGCTGCAATACCTGTGCCATCATAATATTCAGGAAGTCCATCAGCAGATGTATACTCGCTACTGTACTGCTCATCAAACATGAGGCCCTCATAATTATCGTTAAACATTGTACCCTGCATGCCATCAGCCATAGTAATATAGCGATAACGGAATTGATCACCTTCTGTACCATCGATAGTCATGAATTCTTTATAGAATAGGCCCCTTTCCTTAACCATGAATGTATACTCTTCACCATCTTTACTAGTGCACTTATACTCACCAGTATGAGTCACATTATCATTCAAGGTTGTCCATTCAATGTTGTAGCCTCTACCAAAGGTCATAGCAATGATATCATTGCCATCGTCATCACCAATAGTATAGGAACCATTATCTTCAAAGAACATGACATAACTACCAATCTTGCCGGACAACTGCTTATCGAGAACACCAGTTGCACTCAGAAGAAATGCTACAAGAATAACAGCACCAAGAACCAGCTCAATGATGCTCTTGACCGTTGATTTCTTCTTAGGAAGTTCTTCACTTGTGCCTTGCACTTTAGTGTCTTCTGATACTTCTTCTACCTGAGTCATTTTAGAATCAGGAGCAACAGATGGCTCAGACCTGATCTCTTCAGGGATAGCAGGCTCTTTAGCAGAGGGATCATCGATTAACTGAGCACCACAAGAAGAACAGAACTTAGCTCCATCAGAGACTTTAGCACCGCATTTGAAACAATACATGATAGCTTCTCCTAAATTATATTTTGATGTGAGATAAAGGACTTGCAGCGGACAAGCAACCGCAAGAAGAATGTGCATAACGCATACCCGCAAAATGTGCCTGTAATTAGTCTGCGCCAGTTAGTAGATTCCAGAATATCTAAGTATTGCAGAAGCCAGTCAAGAAACATGACGGCACAAAAACTGACTAAGATCACAGCAGGTAAAGATAGTATTCTGTACAGGATCAACGCGCTGCACTGCCCGATCAACACGCCGGTACAGCGAGCACATACAGGGAATTGATGCCCGTTGATAAAAAAACTCCGGTCTGGACGCTGGTGGCATCCTGCATGTTTTCCGAAACTCATGCAGGAATGGTAGAACTTACTGCTCACGTTCAGTCACCAAGCCAAGAATTTAACAGTGGGACTCCGAACAGGCCGAGCGCTATCACGATCACGGTAGCGATTGCAATAGAGGATAAGCAGTCCTTCTTCTGTTCAGGCGTCAGGAAGTTGATTAAAGGTTCTCCCAGTTCCTTTGATATCTCGCTATGAACAGTGGCAAGCCCGAGCGCGGGAACCGCCGCCATAATATACGCAAGGATACCAAAACTAAATAGGTACTTTGCAACAATCAATACAATCGCAGCGGCAACCGCACTTCCATAGATTCCATCAGTTGCAATTTCCCACTTTTTTAACGCATCAACAAGGGCGATATGAGCTTTTCCGCATTTTTTGCACACCCACCACAATTCACTTTTTGATTCCACTTTAGAGCCTTTACCGCACAACCCGCACAACAGTCCAAACGGCCCAAGCAGGAGCATACCGCAGCAACCGCTTCCCCAACCATAGCTTTTGTTCGTAACGGTAGTTTCGTTCTTTTGCAGAGGGTGGCAAGCAGGTTCCCCGCAAAAGGGGCAAACCGTATCGTTACGAGTCTTCGCAGCAGATTCATCCAAGAGTCCCGCCCCAAATGCAAGCGCATCTTTTCCTAAATCGTCGTCTGACTTCTGCTCGGGATCTTCAGCCTTGGAAGATAACTCTTGTCCACACTGATGACAGAATTTTGCATCTGCCGTGTTACTCGCACCGCAATTTTTGCAAATAGGATGTGTCGGATCAACAGGGGGATCTTCTGAATGCTGTACATCGTCCGAGCTCAGTTCTTGACCGCATTGAAAACAGAACTTGGATTCGTTGAAGTTGTCAGCTCCGCAGTGCTTACATTTCATGGTTTTCCCTCTCCTCAAAAAATGAAGTATTCTCGGTCTCTTTAATCATCTTTTTTATAAGAATAGCTCATATTTGTGGTACTGTCAACAAAGAATATGTCAAAGATGATCATGAGAGGACGACACGGTGCGGCTATACACGTTAGACGGCAAATGCAATATCTCTGGCGAGCGGATTAAGTCTGCACGCACCAAAGCAAAATTGACACAGGATCAGCTTGCGGCAAGGCTGCAAGTAGCGGGCCTGCAAATGGGCCAAATGGCAATCAGCAGAATTGAAAGCGGTAAACGCCTTGTTCCTGACTTTGAGCTTCCTATCATTGCGGAAGCATTAAATGTATCAACAGATTGGCTGCTCGGCATAGAAAAAGAATGACCACTTCCGTGACATAGACGGAAGTGGTCTTTTTATTCGAGACGGTGCTCTATCTCAACTATATATTATTGTTATGAGGCGCTGCGGATCTGCCCGCGGCGCTATCTTTATTTATGGAGGAATCCTATGCGAATCTTGATCGTTGAACCTGGCTCTGAGCCTTATCCCGCCGAGATTGACGATTCTCTCGAAGCAATGCAAAGTGTTGTCGGTGGACTGATCGACGCCGTGTATCCATTCGAAGAGCCCATTGCATTGATTTGTAACGACAAGGGATGCTTGCTGAATTTGCCGACCAACCGGCCATTAGTCAACCCTGAAACGGGCGAAATATATGACGTTGTGCAAGGGACATTTTTTCTGTGCGGTGCACCGGCAAACAGTGAACACTTCACATCCCTAACAGAAGAAGAACTTGCCAAGTTTAGCAAGGAGTTTTCCTTGTCAAAGCTCTTCTATTTGTTGAGCTTCACTTAAAAAGGAGGAAATTGAAAATGGCGAGAAAGACAAGATCAAAAGTAAAATATCGTGCACGTGGAAACAGTGTCGACTTTACTTGCGCTGTTATCGTACACAAAGAAAAATACCGCCACAAAGCGCATTGCAACGCCCGTGGCGGCAGAAGAAATTGAGGAGGATCCCCATGGATATGAGCTTTGTTGCGGCAGGAATGGTTTTGACGCTGTTTGTTTTATTTGTTGCGGAGGGAATCTGCGCAGCTATCCGAAAGGAGTGAACCATGCCGATTTTTTGGGCTGTGGTTGGGACACCGATCTACGACTTCGCGGCAGGGTGCGTACTCGGTGGAAACGTCTACCTCCTTGTGCGCGGCGGCAAGAGTGCGCTGCGAGGGAAGAAAAAATAGCACGACAGAGGGGATAAGGAGAGGGAACATTCCGCAGGCCCAAAGCCGACGCGTTGCGCGGCTTCGAGCCTTGTCCCCTCTCCTTCGCGCTGCGGCGCTCAACCTCACCCCTCGCGGGGTAAATGCATTTTTCTGTTCCTCCGTTCCAGTGTTCTCCCCCGTTTTTCTTTTTCTATCAAGGAAAATAAGGGTTTTTGAGGGTGGAACGCAGAACGTGGAACGGGAGGTGAGACGACCTGCGAAGTGCGTAGACTCTTTTGAGGATGGATTTGGAGAAATTACCCCCCCTCAAAAAAAGTCATTTCAATAAAAATTTTTTGTGCAAGTTAGCCAAAGGCGCTAACAGTGCGGAATTTCATTGTCACAGAATCCCGCTACTTGGAGAAGCAGCAACGCCAAACGCCGCGTCTTATAGTCGCTCGCTGTGATCGAAATGAAGATATCAATCAAATCAGGGAAGACTTTATCCATGTCCTCGAAAAGCGCATAACCGCACGCCTTATTCACGCGGATCATGTCATCAGTGGGAACCGATGACTTCTTTGAGAATGCTGTCGCCGCTTTCTTTGTCGCATCGGTATAAGATAAAATCTTGAAAGCCGGTGCATTTCTGAAAACGGCAACCATCTTTTGCTGAACTCCGCGTTCGCTCTCGGACAGCCGAAAAAACTGCATAAGTAGGGCAATATCCATCTCTCTTACACGATCAAGTGCTGCCATGTGATTTACAATATAAAATGCGCGATCTCGAGATGAACTACTGAAGAACTGCATCGGCTCTTTCATATCGTCTGATAATCCCAGCAAAACTTCTGGCGGACGCTGATAGAAAGCGCACAGCAAAAGGAGACGGCTGCGGTCGATTTTCTTGCGTTTTCCCTTTTCAATTTCAAAGAGAGCCTGATAGTCAATCCCAATATAGTCAGCGACACACTGTAAGGTACAGTTCATTTTGGTACGCAGTTCTTTGAGCTTTATGCCATAGTCTTTGATGACCTTTGGATCGTTGAACACAGAAGCCTGAATTCTATCGAAATAGTCGGGCTCTCTTTCAAAATCGCAATTCGGAAATAACGACATCATTACCTCCGGATCCCCAACGTAGGCATAACTTAAAAATTCGTTTCGCCGTTTCTGAAGCAGCGGAAGAAGATCCTCCTCCGCTCTTCGCTTGCGACGAGCATCTTTTTTCTCCATCGAAAAACCTCGGTTCAATAAAAAATTTGTCGGTGTCTCTGTCAATAGGAAAGTCTCTCACCACGTGGTATGATCCTCGCACCAAACTTTTCGAGGAGGATAACAGAATGGATATTTTCTACGTTGAGGGCAATGAAGCCAAGCTCATCGCGGCGGCGGCAAGCATCGAAAACGCAGCAGAGCAGCGCGCACGCGTAGAGGCAGGAAAAACAGGTGGCAAGCCCGCCATGACCTTTTTCGCGTCGGCAGAAGAGGCAGCGGTCGTGATAGCCGCTGACGACCTGCGTGCACAATATAAGGAAGAGCTCGGGCTTGCCAACCGCCCCATTCTACTTCCCTATGGTAACCCGCTGATGCCGTATCAAGGACAGCGCAATCAGGGAAGCAGAGACGGAACCTTCCACCGCTACGAGCGTCGCTTCGCTGGCGGCGGAGTGTCGCATGTCGAACTCGCCAAAATCTTGCTGTCCCGCGTGTGGCTCAAGCGCTGCGGCGAGACCATCTACGCTTGGCAGCACCCCTGTTTCCACCGTCTGACCGACAATCAGCTCTCGTCTCTGATTCTCGGCAATCTTCGCAGTGAGCTCGGCGAAAATGGTAGCGCCAGCCAGCTCGCAGGCGTCTCGGCGATTTTGAAGGCGGAACCGAACATTGAAGACATCCCGCTCGAAGCGTCTGATTCGCATTTCTTATGTGTCAAAAATGGTCTTCTCGACCTCGACACGCTGAGACTTTCCGACCCGTCCCCCGCGTTTTTCTTTACCAGCTTCATTTCTGTTGATTGGTGCGGAGCGCAGCCTTGCCCGACTTTTGACGGCTTCGTGGCTCAGATCAGTGGCGGCGATCCGATCCTTACAAAGCGGATCTGGCAGGCGGTCGGCTACGCGCTCGTACCGGATAATCGCGGGAAGCGCTTCATCGTCTTGCAGGGCGAGGGTGATTCGGGTAAAAGCGTTTTTGCAAACCTGCTCGCGTCCTTTTTTGAGCCGTCTGCAGTTTCGCACGTCGGCATTCACAAAGGAAACCGCTTTTCCATTGCGGCGCTTGCGGATAGGCGCTTGAATATCGCGTCTGAAATGCCGCGTGCCGTCCTTGGCGAACAGAACGTCGCGGCGATGAAAGCCATCACTGGCGGCGATACTGTGTCGATTGAAGAAAAGTATAAAACACCTCGCTCGGCCAAGATCTCGTGCAAGCTCGTTTTCAGCTCGAACCATGAGATTGTATTGCCCGCAGGGGATGAAGCGTTTGCACGCCGTATGCTGCTGATCCCGTTCCGCTATTCTGTCCCCAAGACGCATCAGGATCCTCATCTTCTCGACCGTTTGCTCGACGAACGCGCGGGGATCTTGTATCGCGCGATTTTGGAGTACCGTGAACTGCGCCAGCACAACTATATTTTTGCAGGCGATGACCGCTTCACGTTCTACTCTCAGACGCCTGAGACCAGTCTCGCCAACAATGACGGCGTTGAGCTGTTCGTGCAGCAGTGCTGTGACTTTGACCGCGTCAGCTTCACCGCGACGGAGGATCTGTTTGTGGCGTATTCCGCCTTTTGTGCGGGCAAGCAGGTCTACCCTCTGCATGACAAGACTCTGTTCTCGCATAAATTTTCGGTTGTGTGCGGCGGTGCTGTTACGCGCGATAAACAGCGTGTTGCAGGGAGGCCCAAAAACGGCTACCGCGGTGCTTCTTTGAAGGGAGGCGACGTCTGATGTCCACAGATTTACCGCTTACGCTCACGGTTGTTGAGGCGGCGACTGTGCTCCGGATCGGGCGCACCTCTGCGTATAATCTCGTTCGCTGTGGGCGGTTGAGGAGTATCCGCTGCGGCAAAATTATCCGCATCCCGCGTGAGGCGATTTTCGAATTTTTGAATTCGTAAAAATTTTGGGGGGAGAGGGACAAGTTTCTCTCTCCTCTTTGTTTTACAATATATTTATAAACTTTGCAATAGGAGGAAAACGCTATGCCCCGCAAATCAAATTCCCGCGCCGCGCAGGGTGCGGGTACGATTAGGAAGAAGACCGTCACACGCAAGGGCGTACCATATACCTACTGGGAAGCCCGCATCACGACGGGTTATGATTCTGGCACAGGTAGGCAGATCCAGCGCTCATTTTCGGGCAAAACCCAAAAAGAGGTGCGCGAGAAGATGCAGGCCGCGGCTGTCGAGCTTAACGCTGGGACTTACAAGGAGCCGCTGAAAATGACCGTCAGCGAGTGGCTCGATATCTGGCTCGTGGAGTATTTGGGCGGCGTGAAGCCGATGACGGTGCTGAACTACACGCAGCACGTCAACAACCATATCAAGCCTGCGCTCGGCGCGATCAAACTGGAAGCGCTCAACACACACGAAATTCAGAGTTTCTATAATGACCTGCAAAAGCCGCACGGCGACAAGGCGGGACTGTCCGCAAAGACCGTCAAGTGCGTAAACGGTGTGCTGCACAAGGCGCTGCAGCAGGCGGTGGCGGTCGGTTATCTGCGCTTCAATCCTGCCGATGCCTGCAAGCTGCCTCGCGTGGAGCGTAAGGAGATCAAGCCGCTGGACAGTGAGGCAATCGCCGCATTTATGAAAGCGGTAGAGGGGTCGCGCTATGGAACACTTTATTTACTGACGCTGTTTACCGGAATGCGGCGCGGCGAGGTCTGCGGCTTACAATGGAATTGTGTCGATCTGGAAAAAGGCACGATTCTCATTAACAAGCAACTGCAAAACATTCCCGGACAGCCGGGGAAGTATCGGCTTATTTCCTCTAAGAACGGAAAAGGCCGCAGCATTGCCGTTGCACCTTTTGTCGTTTCACTGCTGAAAAAGCATAAGGCGCAGCAAAGCGCAGAGCAGATCCGCGCGGGCAGTGCGTGGGAAAACAGCGGCTTTGTCTTTACGGACGAACTGGGCCGTCATGTTTCACCGCACAATGTGTATCACAGCTATAAACGCATTGTCGCATCGATCGGTATGCCCGAGGCTCGTTTCCACGATCTTCGACATAGCTACGCAGTTGCCGCGATTCATGCCGGTGATGATATTAAGACGGTGCAAGGGAACCTCGGACACGCGACATCTTCTTTTACGTTGGATGTCTATGGACATGTGACGGAGGAGATGAAAAAGAGCAGCGCCGACCACATGGAAAAGTTTATCGAAAAAGTGTCTGGCGGTTGAGCCGTCAGACACCTTTTTTGACCTGTAAAGGGAAAACTAAAGGGAAAACGCCCTGCAAAAGTGCAAGAAAAGAGCCTGTAACCATTGCAGTTACAGGCTTTTTCGTTGGTCCGAGTGGCGAGATTCGAACTCACGGCCTCATGGTCCCGAACCATGCGCGCTACCAACTGCGCTACACCCGGATATGAAGTTGTACGGCTCACGTCGCGAACAGTAGTATTATATGAGCTTCCCTCCGTTCTGTCAAGAGGGAAATCCACATTTTTCAAAAAGCCCCGCGGCACACGGCCGCGAGGCTCTGGCGGGAGCATGTGAGGATCGAACTCACCCGAGAGGCTCTTCACCCCTCTCACCGGTTTTGAAGACCGGGGGGCACACCAGCACCCATCTACTCCCATGTGAGAGGCGACAAAAGCCGCCTCATTTTTCTATCTCGCCAAACTGCGCGCCCGGCCTGCGGACATCACCCTCGCGGCGAAGAATCCCTCGCCGGTCGTAATACTCCAGCACCAGCAGCGCGTGGTCGCGCGAGGTGCCGAGCGCGTCGCGGAATTCTCCCAGCGTGAGCGTGTCGTGCGTTTCGAACCACGCCTTCACCCTTGCGTCGACCGCATCCAAAACGCTTTTTTCGACGCAGAGCTCTGGCGCGAGCAGCACAAGCTCGCCGGTAGATAAAAGGCTCTCAAGCACGCGCGCGCACTCCACGCGGTTTTTTTTGTCGAACAGCGCACAGAGCGCGTCCTGCTTTTTGCCAAGAATTCCCGCCGCGCGGCAAGTGCGCAGCAGCTCTTCCCGGATGGCACTCTGCCGCTTGGTCAGATGCACGGAAAAGTCCGCAAGCGCGCAGTGCTCCGCCGTCAGCGTGAGTTTTCCCTCGCGCGCAAAGCAGGCGAGGATCGCGTCCGCATTTTCCCGTGCTTTGCCGCGCAGAAGCCGCTGCCGCGCCTCGGCGAGGCGCATGCCCGCGTGCAGCGGATGCTCGCGGTGGTACTTTGTCAGCATCGTCTCACAGTCTGTCCACAGCCTGTCCAGCGTCGACGATGTAAGATAGCGCGACGGCGCGATCTCGACGAGCTTTCCCCGCGCACAGAGCACGGCGAGCATTTCCACCAGTTTTTCTTCTGGTTCATCGAAGCACGCGGCAAGGTCCGCAAGCGTCATGCCATCTGCGCCGCGCTCGCCGACGGCCTGCACGAGCTTTGCCTCGTCCGATCCGCTCTCGCGCACGGCGAGCGAGGCGATCACGCGCGCGTCGTTTCGCTTGTGCCGGTACGGATGCTCGTCCAGGATCACCCCGCCGCCGACGGTCTCGAGCGGCGAGTAGAAGCGCACGACAAAGCGGTCGCCCTGCCGCGCGGCGAGCGCTTCGCTCAGCCGCAGCTGGGCATAGCAGCTCTCGCCCGGACGCAGCGCGTCGCGGTCCAGCAGCACCGCCTTTGCAAGGCGCACCGCCGCGCCGTGGTAGAGGTGCAGGCGCGAGCCGCTCTCGATGATCCGCTTAGAATCCGGCAGATTTTGCAGTTTCACGTCCAGCATCAGCGACGGCTGCATCGAATCCGTCCTGCACAGCACATCGCCGCGGCTGATGCTCTCTTTTTTGATGCCCGCTAAGTTGACCGCCGCGCGCTGTCCGGCGTACACCGCCGACACGTCGCGCCCGTGCACCTGCAAATTGCGTACGCGGCACTGATTCCCGAGCGGCATGAGCTGCGCCTCGTCGCCGACGGCGATGTGCCCGTCGATGAGCGTGCCGGTGACGATCGTGCCGAAGCCGTCGACGGAAAACACGCGGTCGATGGGCAGGCGGAACGGCGTGCGCGCGCTCTTTTCCTCCGCATGCAGTGTCAAGTCGTGCAGTGCTTCGCGCAGTGCCTCAATGCCTTCGCCCGTGCGAACAGACGTGCGCAGGATCGGCTTATCCTCTAAAAACGTGCCCTTGACGCGGCTTTTGACGTCCTCTTCGAGCATGTTCAGCCAGTCCTCGTCGACTAAGTCGGTCTTTGTCAGCACGATGAGTCCGTCCTTCACACCGAGCAGCTGCAGGATGTCCAGATGCTCGACTGTCTGCGGCATGAAGCCCTCGTCCGCCGCCACGACAAGCATCGCAAGGTCGACACCGCCCGCGCCGGCGAGCATGTTCTTGATGAACCTCTCGTGCCCCGGCACATCGACGATGCTCGCACAGCTCCCGTCCGGAAAGTCGAGGCGCGCAAAGCCGAGGTCGATCGTGATGCCGCGCTTTTTCTCCTCGGCCAGCCGGTCGGTGTCCACGCCCGTGAGCGCCTTGACGAGCTCGGTCTTGCCGTGGTCGACATGACCCGCCATGCCGATGATAACATGCTTCATCGGATGGCCTCCGCAGCCGCCGCGGCGATCTCGGCAAAGTCTTCCTCTCGAATCGTGCGCACGCACAGCAAATATTGCCTGCGGTGGATTCGCGCGACGATGGGCTTGGCGCGAAGGCGCAGCTTCTCTTCCAGTTCATCCACGCTGAGCCTCCCCGGCTCGATCGCGACGGCCCATCCGGTGAGTTCCTGCGTCGGAGCGCTGCCGCCGCCGACAGCGTCGCCCGTCCACACGAGCTGCGAGGAAACGCCCGTGTCCGCGAGCGCCTTTTGCAGCCGCAGCGCCTTGGCGTGCAGCTTATCCTCGCTCGCCGACAGCATCGCGAGCGTCGGGATCTCTCGCACGGCGATCTCGGCATCCAGATAGGCGCTGAGCGTCGCGTGCAGCGCGGCAAGCGTCATCTTGTCGAGCCGCAGCGCCCGCGCAAGCGGGTGCTTTTTGATCCGTTCGATGTACTCCCTTTTGCCGACGATCAGCCCCGCCTGCGGCCCGCCGAGCAGCTTGTCGCCCGAAAACGACGCAACGTCCACACCAGCGTGCAGACTTCTCTGCACCGTCGGCTCGCCGCGGATGCCAAACGGTTCGAGGTCGACGATCGCCCCGCTGCCGAGGTCTTCAATGAGCGGCAGGCCGTGCCCATGCGCGATCTCCGCCAGCTCCTCCCGCGGCACGGATTCGGTAAAGCCCACGATGCGGTAGTTGCTCGTATGCACCTTCAAAAGCGCTCTCGTCTGCTCGCCGATGGCGGCTTCATAGTCGCGCCGGTGCGTCTTGTTCGTCGCGCCGACCTCGCACAGCGTGCAGCCGCACTGCGTCACGATCTCCGGAATGCGGAACGAGCCGCCGATCTCGACGAGCTCGCCGCGCGAGGCGATGACCTCTCCCCCGCCCGCGAGCGCGGACAGGATGAGCAGCACCGCCGCGGCGTTGTTGTTCACGGCCATCGCCGCCTCCGCACCCGTCAGGCGGCACAAAAGCGCCTCCACGTGCTGATAGCGCGAGCCGCGGCAGCCGTTTTCCACATCGTATTCAAGCGTCGAATAATCTCTCGCCGCCTCTGCCGCGGCGTTCGCCGCGCGCTCGCTCAGGCAGGCGCGGCCAAGGTTCGTGTGCAGCGTCACGCCGGTCGCGTTGATGACCGAGCGCAGCGTCGGCAGCTGCTTTTCCTCTGCACGTGCCAGAATGCGCGCGCAGAGTATGCCTGTCTCCGGCAGCGCGGAAAGGCCGCCGCGCACTTCGTCTCGCAGCGCGTCCAGCTCCTCGCGCACGCTCTCGCGCAGCAGCACCGGCGGCAGCGCCGACACCTTGAGCTCGTCCCGACCGAGCAGCTCGTCCACCCGCGGGATGGAACGAAACAGATTTTCTTCCACGCTTTTCCCTCCCCGCGCCCGACATGCAGTGCGTCGGGCGCCAGTTCTCCAGTTTGCCTTTACCCTATCAGAAAGGCCTTCGCCCGTCAAGAAAAACCAGAACCGTTCGCTGAATCAGCCATGCAGTTCTGGTTTTTCTATTGTTCACAAGAGCGCGGATCGTCCCGTGGCCGCAAATTTTCAATTCTTGAAAATTTCTGTCTCTTTGGGACAGCTTCCTGTCGGGGCGTGCCCGCCTCAAGCCCTGTTGGGATCAAGTACGGCAAACTGGAAGTTCCAAATTGAAGTATGTTATTCTCTTTTACCAACGATCATCGGGAGCACTCCAACAATAGATGCAACCACCAAGGATACAACTACTTTGAACAATGCCATACAAGTAATTGCTACCCAGATGCGATCAAGGGTTGTAGTCCCTAATGCCATCTTTGCACCTGGCAGGGCAAAACAAAGAATGGTGTAGGTAGCAATAAAAGTAATCACAAATAAAAGAACTGATAATGTTTTCTTTTTCATACAATCACACTCCTTGACCAAATTCCGATTCGCACCGCCCAAATATTTCATCTGTTATTAGCGGTTATAAGCAACCGTCAAAATCGGCGCAAAGCATTGAAATCACTGGGTTTATTGAGAAATCAAAACCACCCGAAATTATCTTCTTTTATACGCTGTTACCCTTGACCGCGTGAGCTGATAAGGGCAAAATCAAGGGAAAACCCCGTGCGGGAAACACAATTATTTGACAAACGGCTGACAGTGATGTGTTAAGTCAAACTGAATAAGAATCCACCGGCAGGTCCGGTTACGGTAAGGGAGCATTGCGCGTCAATGCTCCCTTTTACTATACCACAGACCGCCGTTGAGAGATAGATAAAATCTGTGGCAGAACGGAGGTGTCAGATATGCCGCAGGCGATCTTTGCATACCATCTCGGCATGGACGCCGAGCAATACGCCTTTTTCCGCATCCCCAAGCTCCTGATCACCGAGCCGTACTTTCGACGGCTCTCCACCGACGCGAAGCTGCTGTACGGCCTCATGCTGGACCGCATGAGCCTGTCCATGAGAAACGGCTGGATGGACGATGATGGCCATGTGTATATCTACTTTACGCTGGAGGAGGCGTGCGAACAGCTCTGCTGCAAGACGGATAAGGCGGTCAAGCTGTTTGCGGAGCTGGACAGCGCCAAAGGCGTGGGCCTCATAAGGCGGGTCAAGCAGGGGCTGGGCAGACCGGCGAAAATCTATGTTCTCCGCTTCATGGGTATAGAGGACGAACCAGGCGAGGATACACCGGAACCGGAGCCTCCGAGCTGCCGAAATCCAGACTTCGGAAAAACCGAAGTCAAGAGTTCTGAAAAACCGAAGTCTGGACCTCGGAAAATCAGAAGTCAAGACCTTGGAAAAACCGAGTGTAATAAGACTGATAAGAATAATACTGAGTTGAGTAATACTGATTCATCTATCCATCCGGGCGCGCAGCCGGAGGAGGTGATCGAGGAATACCGAAAAGAGATTCGGGAAAACATCGAGTACGACCACCTGCGCCGGCAGCATCCCTACGACGACATCGACGAGATCGCGGACCTCATGCTGGAGGTCCTCTGCACACAGGGCAGCTTCATGCGGATCGGCGGAAAGCAGCTTTATACGGCGTTAGTGAAGGAGCGTTTTCTGAAGCTGGATTCCTCCCACATCGAGTATGTGCTGGACTGCCTGCGGGAGAGCACCGCAGACATTCGTAACATCAAAGCCTATCTGCTGGAGATGCTGTTCAACGCCCCAACTACCTGCGGCAGCTACTACCGCGCCAAAGTGAATCACGACTTCCATGACAGCGGATAGGCAGAGCGAACAGCTCTGCTTTTTTGAAACCCATTTTACGACTGAAAGGAGCATCGAACCCGTGAAAACGATCGCACTGGCAAATCAGAAGGGCGGCGTCGGTAAGACCACCACAGCCGCCAGCCTCGGCATTGGCCTTTCTCGGCAAGGTAAAAAAGTTCTGTTGATCGACGCCGATGCACAGGGCAATCTCACGCAGATGTTGGGCTGGCCGCAGCCAGACGAATTATCCCCCACACTCTCCACGCTGATGGAGAAGATCATCGCGGAGCAGTCCATCGCTCCCGGTGAGGGTATCCTGCACCACTCATCCGGCGTCCACCTTGTCCCCGCCAATATCGAGCTGTCGGCACTGGAGGTCACGCTGGTCAACACCATGAGCCGTGAAACGGTACTGCGGCAATATCTGTCTACGGTGGCAGACTGCTATGACTACGCGCTCATCGACTGTATGCCGTCCCTCGGTATGCTGACAATCAACGCTCTGACTGCGGCGGACAGCGTAATCATCCCCGTGCAGGCGCAATATCTCCCCGCAAAGGGACTGGAGCAGCTTTTGCGAACCATCACCCGCGTGAAACGGCAGCTCAACCCGAAGCTGGAGGTGGACGGCATCGTTCTGACGATGGTGGACAGCCGCACCACACTGGCGCGGGAGATCAATGCGCTTGTCCGTAAGACCTACGGCGGTCATGTGTTCGCAAGCGAAATTCCCCGGTCCATCAAGGCAGCGGAGATCAGCGTAGAAAACAAAAGCATTTACGACCATGACCGCAGCGGCAAGGCGGCGCTGGCGTATGAAAATCTGACGAGGGAGGTGTTGAGCCTTGGCAAGCAAATTAAGCGGCATCGAGCTGACCCGGTACGATGACCTGTTCAAAACGGATGCGGAGCGTGAGGCCGACCGGCAGGAGCGGATTCAGATCGTTCCTGCCTCAGAAGTTTTCCCGTATTCCCGTCAGCCGTACACCATTGACCGCCCCACGCCTGATCTGGTGCGGCTTATGGACAGTATTGAACACATCGGCATTGCGGAGCCTCTGATCGTCCGCCCCCGTGAGAGTGGTGGCTATGAGATCATCTCCGGTCACCGGCGAGATTACTGCGCGAAGGCTGTGGGGCTGGACACCCGCCCCATCCTCGTCCGCAATTACAGTGACGAGGAAGCGGACATCCTTGTTGTGGACTACAACATCAACCGCGAGGACTTACTGCCCAGTGAGAAAGCCAAAGCCTACAAGCTGAAGCTGGACGCCATGAAACGGCAGGGCCAGCGGACAGATTTAACTTCTGGCCAACTTGGCCAGAAGTTAAAGGGACATAGTTCAATAGACCTTTTAGCGGATCAGGTAGACGAAAGCCGCAAGCAAGTACAGCGATATGTGCGTCTAAATAAGCTGATCCCTCCGCTGTTGGACGCGGTGGACGCGGGAACGCTCAAGTTCGTTCCCGCGGCGGATTTCCTCTCCCACCTGTCCGAAAAAGAACAGACCTACCTCCTGCTGGTCATGGAGCGTGACGAAGTATCCCCGTCGCTTGGACAGGCCCAGCGGCTCAAGCAGCTCAGCGGCGAGGGAAAATTGGAAAATAACATCATCGACCTCATCATGCGGGAGGAAAAGCCACTGGAGCGCAAGGTCACGATCCGCAATGACCGCCTGCAAAAATACTTTCCCGCCAGCTACACCCCAAAGCAGATGGAGGATGTCATTATCAAGCTGCTGGAAGGCTGGCACCGTAAGCGGCAGCAGGAGATGAGTCGATAATGCTTCTGCCGGGGCATTTGTTGACATCGGACTGGCGTGTTGCTATGATGCGAGCATCAACGAAAAGTGAGGTGCCGCAAGTGGCTTTGCAAGACGATAGAAAAAACAATGCCGATGGTCACTGTGATTGGGAACAGAATTTGCCGGAGTTTTTGCAGGAGTCAATCCAAGCTATGGTCAGCGCATGGGATAAGCTGGATCGTGGTGAAGAATATTATCTCTGGGATTGCGATTACTGTTCTCTGCAAAGCGACATCAATAGCGCGGAGGTAAACCGGATCATCAGTCCTGAACAGGCATGGTATCTGCGCGAAAAGTATTTGCGAATGGAACATGAAGTCATAGAATGACCGCGGATCTGCTCTGCCTGTCGGAACAGAAGATTTCAATGAAAACGGCACGGCTTCCCGTGCCGTTTTGTATTGCAGCCGCCGAAACAGGCGGCTTTTTTCATGAGCAAATTGGAGGTGATTTCATTCAACAAGCAGATTTTTTATGCAGTGTCCCTCTCAGGCGGTAAGGACAGTACGGCTATGCTCTTGCTGATGATTGAACGAGGTTTGCCCATAAACACGGTCCTTTGGGCAGACACCGGCATGGAATTTCCGGAAATGTATGACCATATCCGCAAGGTGGATGACTACCTTTACCGGGAGCGTGGTATCCACATCACCATGCTCCGTCACCCAAAAGGCTTTGAATACCTGATGTTCGAGGAAGAAAAGCAAAAGCCATCTTCCATCGAAAACCGGCAAAGGCTGGGCGTTCCGCTTTACGGAAACGGCTGGCCCGGCGTTAAGGTCCGATGGTGTACGGGGCAGCTTAAAACGCATCTTATCAGCAAGGAGGTCAATCGGCTCAAGGGCGAGTATCAGGCTCTCCACTATGTCGGTATCGCGGCAGATGAGCCGAAACGTATCAAGAACGAGCAGTATCCGTTGGTGGACTGGGGTATCACCGAAGCAGAGGCTTTGAAACTATGTTACGACCGCGGTTATGACTGGGGCGGATTATATGAGATATACCACCGCTGTTCCTGTTGGTGCTGTCCCCTCCAGCGGATCGACGAACTGAGAAAGCTGCGGCATCACCACCCGGAATTATGGAAAAGGCTCCGCGATATGGATCAGCGGGCCATCGCCCAATTCGGGCATAACCCTTTGGGGCAATTCAAACAGAATTGGACAGTAGAACGATTGGAACAGAGATTTGCAGCGGAAGATGCTCAGATCTCTGTTTTTCTATCTTCTGGAAAGGACAGCACCATGACAGAAAAGCAGAAGCAGGAGTGCAGCGAGGTGGAAACCATGCTGCAAGGCACACCGAAGCAAAATGTTCTGATCTCCTTTGATGGCAAACCACCGAAAACGCTGGAAGAATTGGAAAAGGAGCAGAAGCGGCAAAAAAAGAAACATAGGGATCGGGGTGAAGCACGATGACGAACTATCAGAAGCGAAAAGAAAAGAATGACGAGTACCGCAACAAAATCATGCGGTTTACCTTCCAACTCTCCCTCGGTGATACCGAGGTGCGGGAATGGTTTGAACAGCAACCCGAAAAGGGTGCCTATCTCAAAGACCTAATCTTACGGGATAAAGCGGAGCGGCTTGGGTACAGGGAGCAGAAAAGCGCAGAACCCGACAAAGCCGGTGACTACGAGATCATACAGTCCATTCGTATGGGTGGGCGCGTTCTGCTTATGGGGTTCAATCCAAAGGACGAAACCTATATGACCTGCTATCAGCAGTACAATTTTCTCGGAGAAACAATGTATCCCGAAGCACTTGCCTGTAAGAGTTATCTGGAAATTGCAGAAACCTTTTTGAATCGCTTGCAGGCACAGGTCGAAAAAGTCAAAGCATTCCGTGCGGCCCGAAATGTCCCCTATGCCGTTTTAGGCGCGGAGGCTTGCCTTCCTCCATCAGAGGAATCTCTGCAAGGCAAGCTGATCGTTCTCCGCCCCACCAGCCTTGCACCGGAATACCGCACGGCAGACTGTCAACTCGGCTTCGCGCTGAGTGGATTTGGCTGCACACCCGGCGCACGCGGGCGTGCGGTTTACTTCGAGGAATTGTATTCCGGTGAACGATGCCGGTGGGACGCTTCCGACATTCTTGGCGTAGCCAATCCAGAAAAGATACCGGATTGGGCGAAAGAAAAGCTGAGAGAATATGAACAAAAGCGTACTGAGCCGAAAAAAGAACGAGGTGAAGCCAGATGAGTGACCGTGAGCCGGTAGACATCATGGGCGTGTTCGCCTTTCCAAATCCCGACAAAGACAAGCGTGATATTCGCTTTATTGACAGCGCGTATCGCACGCTCTTTACTATCAAAGATGGGGAAAGCATCGTCATTACCCGCTTTGACGGTGAAAAGATGGTTTTCCCTTGCAAGTACATTGACGATTGCCATGTCTGCATCGGTAATTCTGCCTATCATATTTGTGAGTTTGCAGAAATGCAGGAGCGCAATGGCAATATCTATGTTCCCAGCGCGCCGAAAATCAGCGGCGAGATCGGCACCTATGAAATCTATCAGATCCCCGCAACCGCTGATGTGGACTACTATTTCCGGTCTTATGAAGCGGCAAAGGGAAAACTCCAGAGCGCTGATTATCAGCGTTCTTACGCCGGTATGTACGCAAAGGGAAATTCGCTGGAGGATCTGTGGGCAAAACACAACAGCGACCACCGCCCCTTTGCCCATCGGATGCGTTCCATGTCTGTAAGCGACATCGTGGTACTGACGCAGGGTGGAAAGAAAACCGCCTACTACACGGATAGCGTTGGTTTCAAGGAAGTGCCGGAGTTTCTGACGCAGAAGCATCAGGAGAAAAATAAGCATAGAGAGCGAGGAATCGAGCGATGAAGCGGTTTTATGTGTTCAGGGACGGTACGATGGAGGGCAGCGCCGCGTCGAGAGTAGCCGCGCTGGATATGATCCGCCAGCTTCAGAAGCGGGAGACACACCCGTTTTTGCGCTCATCGTTCAGCATGATCGAGGGCGAGGAAGAGTTTATTCCCTATCCTTCGATGAAAAAAGAAAAAGCAAAAAATCAGAAAGAACGAGGTGAAGCACGGTGAGCCAGTATGACGCCAGCAAGCAGAACTATCAGGAAGTCACGATCATGGGTAAACCGGCGCTGTTTACCGACTTTCGTATTGACCGAACCACCGTGCCGGAGGGCGTATATCGCTACGAGCTGCGCCACGGGGATGAGAATTGGGGCGAACCCGTTGAACTGGCCAGGAGCATTTTCGCCAACTACTACGGCACCGTCCTCACTCGTGAGCCGTTCCAGCTTCCCGTTGATGGGTGGATTCCAATGGAGAATGACAGCCTTTCCTTTCAAGATAGCGGATGCCGTACCCTTGCGGAATTTCAGGAGAAATATCCCGCCAGCGAGAAAGATGTCATTGACTTTTACAGCGTCAATGATCCTGCGCTTCACAATCTCTACTTCTCCCGCAGTGAGGAACAGGACAAGGTTGTCGGCTGCGTGGGCCATCTGCGGGGCGACTTTGGCAGCGGTAAGCAGTTTTATACAACATGGTGGCCCCACCAGCAAGACGCACTGAATACGCCGGAGTTTAAGGCCGATATTGACCGCACCGTAAACTGGCTGCGGGAGCAGCCGGACTCCCCGCTGCGGGACTTCGACAGCATGAACCGCTACTGCAACCGGTATGAGCAGATCTGCGCCATCAAGGGTGCGTTGCTTCCCTCTTGCGGCTTCATGGTAAAAACAAAGCGGTATGTGTATATGCTCCGCTGTACGCCGGTTAAAGGTGATTACCAGTTTTATATTTACTGTTACCAGCGGAAACCGTTTGAAAAGGCCCAAAAAGAGCAGCAAAAGAATGACCGGCTTGCAGTAAAAAAGCGGGCGGAGCCGGAGCGATAAGGAGGTGTCAACTTGCCTACAAAATTTCAGCTTATCACAGAGCTGTATGACCAGACCGTGCAGAGTGTCACCGGCAGCTATCAAAGCTGGACGGGCTTTCTCCGCGCGGCCTGCTACAATTACAAATGCCCCTTCGATGATCAAATTCTGATCTACGCCCAGCGCCCGGACGCCACGGCGGTCCTTGAGATGGAGCGCTGGAATCGTCAGTTTGGCCGCTGGGTCAATCGCGGGGCCAAGAGCATTGCCGTATTTGGCGATGACGGGCAAAACTGCTTGAAGCTCTACTTCGATGTTTCCGATACCCATGCGTCCCGCTTTGCCCGTCCACTGCCCATCTGGACGATGCACCCGGCCTTTGAGCCGGAGGTCATCGAAACCTTAGAAGCCACCTTCGGCAACCTGGCCGAAAAAGAAAATCTTGCGGACGCCGTGCGCTCTGCCTGCCACAATGCCGTGGCAGATAACATCACAGACTACCTGCAAGATCTCCGCGACTGCCGCGAGGACAGCCTGCTGGAGGAACTGGATGACCTCAATTTAGAGGTGTTCTACCGGGACGCGCTGGAGGTCAGCGTGGCGTATATGCTGATGACCCGGCTGGGCCTGCGGGCAGACGATTATTTTTCTCCCGATGAGTTCGCCCATGTTTACGAATTCAACACACCGCCTACGATCAACGCCCTGGGCATCGCCACCAGCGACATCGCAGAGATGGGGCTGCGGGAGATCAGCCGAACGGTCATGCAGGCTCAGCGGGATCAATTTTTTGCAAACCGCGCGAGAATCGGTTATGATGACCGCACAGAACAACACGAAGCAGGCCGAGAAAGGAGCAAACAGTATGGAGGTCACTTACAGGATACAGAACGGCTATCAGGTGCCGAATTTGATGATGCCCAGCGTACCGGAGGTGCATCTGGGCAAGTACGCGGAACTGCGGAGAGCGTACCTGAAGAAGCACCGCAGAGTGCTTTACACCAACCTCAAGACCAGCGGCAAGCTGACGGAGCATCTGGCGGAGATCGAGCAGACCGCGCGGAAGATGGTGGAGCAGACCGTGGCACGGATGGCGCAGGCCGAGGGCGTGACGGAGGCACTGAAAGCGACCGATCCCCTGCGCTGGACGGGCCTGATGAACAATCTCCGGCACAGCGCGGAGGAACTGGCGCTGACCGACCTGATCTACGCCTGACAACCGAAGAACCCACAGAGGCAGGAAGTGATGAGCTTTCTGCCTCTGCTGTTATAGATGCGGCACAACAAACCATAAAAGAACTGTTCGAGCAGTACAAGCAAACGGTTGCTGCTGCATTGGTAAAAGACACAGCATTTGTCAATGCCTGCCGCAATTCAGATCGTGAAAATGCCATTATGGAAGGGGCAGACGCAATCCGGCGCATTGTCAACGAAAGCGGCGATTTGCAGCTTGCAAAGCTCTACTTTGATATGCCAGCCTTCCATAACCGGCTGCATCAGGAGCTTTTAGAGGAAACTTATCCGAAGCTGGTAAACGCAGCAGACCATAGCCCGTTCAAGCCCTATCAGGTTGCAGCCTATCACCATATTGAAAACGGCTTTGACGATAAGCTGGACTATCAAACGCTGGAGGAAGCGGAGGCCGCGGCGCAGGGCTATGTTGCCGGTACGATGGAGGAAGACGGCTTTGCATACGACGGCGCTGCTGTCTATGACGCCGAAACACACCAGTGCCTCCGCGTCTACGGTGATTACCCGGACGAAAAGGCGCAGGAACAGGCAGCAGCCTTTGCGCTGGAGCACGACGCCGTAACCTCCAACGGCACGGAGCTTCCTGCTTTCCTGGATATGCACCTCATTGAAGCGAATCTGCTGGATGACGGTGGGCGCAAACACAAGCGGCAGGAGATCTTTGAATACTTTCAGGCGCACGAGAATCTTACAGAACGGACGGAATTTCTCAAAAACAGCTACAACGATATATGGGTGGAAGTCCTGACCGGCGGTGTTCGGACAGGCTACCATGCCGAGAAAGACGGACTTTTGATGTGGGAGGGCAGCTACCTCTCCCGCACTTCGGAGTCTGTTTTTTCATGGCCGGTCATCACCGAAATGACCGAGGGCCTGATCGAGCGCGGCGAGTACAAGATCAAGCTGGGCCTGCAAAACGCCCCGGTGATGGCAGAGCAGCTTGCCCTATTCGACATGGGCGGCGACGCCCCGGTGTACGAGGCTCCGGCAGACACAGCCACCGGCATTCTGGCCCCGGCCCGCACGGTGCCACAGGAGGTCATTGATCTGGCGCTCTGCACAGGCGGAAACGAGCCCAACAGTGCGGAGCGCATCGCCGTATTTTATATGCGGGAGCGGCCAGAGCAGGAAAATATCTCATTTCTGCGCCGGGAGTTCGGCAGGGCGAACGGGCGCGGCATTGAATACGAAGGCCGCAAATACGCCGTGTGGTTTCTGGAGGACGGCATCCACCTCGCCCAAGGCGACAGCGTCCGCACCGGATACAGCAAGACCGTGGTCACATGGGAGCAGGCATCGGCCCGTATTCTGGAGCTGCTGGAGGCTGGGACTTATCTCTCCGCCTCCGAACTGGCGCAGGCCCCGGACAAGGTGCTGCATGAAGCGATGGACGCACTTTTGATGACGGCCCGTGACCTGAATGAAGAAGGCCGCGCGCAGGGCCTTTTCCCACAGACATTGGCGATCCACGACCAGCACAAGGGCTACCCGGAGCTGGATAAGGATATGGTGGCGTTCGCAAAAACTGAGGGTGGGCTGCAAATTCTGGCACAGGAATATCATGCCTTCCTTGACGCTTATGCCCAAGGTAACGACATTATGCATTGGAGATTATCCGCTTACAACACGCACCGGATCGGCGTTGTGCTGGATGGCCTCTCCTACCCGGAACGCAGTTTCACCGCCCAACCGAGCTTCCTGCGGCAGTGCAAAATGTTCATCACACAGGATGAAATCGACCAGTTCTTCCTAAGAGACAGTGTTGATAGACGACTGGCGGTGTACTCCCATTTCTGTTATCCCCACACGCCGGAGGAACACCAGAAATTCATTAAGAGCCAGTTTGGTGAGTACAGCGGTGGCGGATGTGCGGGTTACAATCACAGCAAGACCCATAAGGGATTGGAATATGTGCGGGACTACGGATTCAAAAAATATGATACCGTCCATCTGACGATTCCCAATGTGGTCAAGGAGTATGAGCGCCTGATCGCGCAGAAACGATTCCCCGGCGAGGATGCCATCGCAAAGATCCCGGAATATGAGCGGAGACAGGTGGCGCGGGCCATTTACTCCAGTCTGTACAATGCACCGGACAATGTGCCGCGTCCCTATTACATGGGCATGGATTATTATCAGGCGGTGCCGCTGATTGAAGAAGAATTGCAGGATAGGTCCACTGCAATGTGGCTCATGGACGCATTGAATGCCCGGTTGGGTGAAATGCAGAAAGATGACCGCCACTATGAAGTTGTCCATGAAACTCATTTTCAACTTTATGCCTATGTAAACGGTGAGTTCAGCCTGTTCAATCACCGGCATGATGGGCAACTGACACCGACCGCACCCAATGAGCCGACAGCGGCGTTGGTGCGGGAAGCTGCGACACCCTCCGAGGAAACCATGCCACCGCCACCGGAGCCCGTAATGCCCATGGAACCGGAAGTCCCCGAACCGCTCTCCATCGGCACACGCCTGACCATAGATGGGCGGCAGTTTGAAGTGGACAGCGTAGACGATCATACACAAAATGTATCGCTGCGGGATGTGACCTTTGAAGGTGGGACGGGCTTTCCCATCTTCCGCACGGAACCGATCTCCTTTGTTCGGAAAATTGTGGAGCAGGCGGACCCCGCTACGCTGGCCCCGCCGCAGCCGCAGACGGACGAGCCGCCTGCGGTACTCACCCCGCCGAAAAAGAAAAAGCAAAACGCGCTTGCCTATCCGCTGGACGCGGATGGCCGGAACTACCGCATCACCGATGACCACATCGGAGAGGGCGCGCCGCTGGAGCGTTTTCAGCGCAATCTGGACGCCATCCGCACCCTGAAAGCGGTGGAGGCGGAGAACCGCGCCGCCACAGCAGGGGAACAGGCGGTGCTGGCGCAGTATGTGGGCTGGGGCGGTCTGGCGGACTTCTTTGACGAGAAAAATCCTCGTTACGCTGAACTGAAAGAACTGCTTACCGATGCCGAATACGCCGCCGCCCGCGAATCTACGTTGACGGCGTTCTACACGCCGCCTGTGGTCATCCGCGGCATCTATGCCGCCCTGGGGCAGATGGGCTTCACGCAGGGCAACATTCTGGAGCCGTCCTGCGGTATCGGCAATTTTCTCGGTATGCTGCCGGAAAATATGAGCGGCAGCAAGCTCTACGGCGTGGAGCTGGACGATCTCTCCGGCCGCATCGCCCGCCAGCTTTATCAGAAAAGCAGTATTGCGGTGCAGGGCTATGAGAAAACTGCCTTCCCGGACAATTTCTTCGATGCTGCTATCGGCAATGTTCCCTTCGGCCAGTTCCATGTGCCGGACAAACGCTATGACCGGCTGAATTTTCCCATCCACGAGTATTTCATCGCCAAAGCGCTGGATCAGGTCAGACCGGGCGGCGTCATCGCCGTTGTGACCTCCAGCTACACCATGGACAAGCGCACCGCCAGCGCGCGAAAATACATCGCGCAGCGAGCGGAGTTGCTGGGGGCGATTCGCCTGCCCAACAATGCGTTCAAGGCCGCGGCGGGCACCGAGGTGGTTTCAGACATTCTGTTTTTGCAAAAGCGTGAGCGCATGGTGGATATAGAACCCGAATGGGTACACCTTGCCACCAACGAGGACGGCATCCAGATGAACAGCTACTTCATCGACCACCCCGACATGGTGCTGGGCGAGATGAAGATGGTGTCCGGGCCGTTCGGCCCCACGCCCACCTGTGAGCCGTACCCGGAGCAGCCGTTGGAAGCACTGCTGGCGGAGGCCGTTCAAAATATCCACGGCGAGATCGCCGCCTATGACCGGGAGGAGGAGCTGGAGGGCGAGGACCATTCCATTGAGGCCGACCCCGCTGTCCGCAATTTTTCCTATACACTGGTGGACGGCCAGATCTACTACCGTGAAAACAGCCGGATGAACCCCGTGGAGGTATCCAAGACGGCAGAGAGCAGAATCCGCGGCATGATCGAGCTGCGGGACTGTGTGCGGACGCTGCTGGAATATCAGACCGAGGACTATCCCAATGAAGAAATCAAGGCGCAGCAAGCCAAGCTGAATACCCTCTACGACGCCTTCACCAGAAAATACGGACTCATCAACTCTCGCGGCAACGCCATCGCGTTTGACCAGGACAGCTCTTACTTCCTGCTGTGTTCACTGGAAATTCTGGACGAGGACCGGAACCTAAAAAGAAAGGCGGACCTGTTCACCAAGCGCACCATCCGCAGCCACAAACCCGCCGAAAAGGTAGATACGGCAGTGGAGGCGCTGGCGCTGTCCATTGGCGAAAAGGCTCATGTGGATATGGACTATATGAGCAGGCTCACCGGCAAGGACGAAGAAACGCTGTTTTCTGAGTTGACCGGCGTGGTGTTCCTAAACCCCGCTTACACCGGCGAGAACGACGGGCATGAGAAATACCTGCCCGCTGACGAGTATCTTTCCGGCAATGTGCGTCAGAAATTGACGGTTGCCCAAGGCAAGGCGGAACAGGACCCGCAGTATCAGACCAACGCTGATGCGCTCGCGCAGGTGCAGCCCACCGACCTCACCGCCAGCGAGATCTCCGTCCGGCTGGGCGCTACATGGCTGGACACCGAATATGTCCGCCGGTTTATTTTTGAAACGCTGGGAACACCCCGCAGCGCGCAATGGGGTATGAAGGTCCACTATTCCGGCATCACCGGCGAGTGGCGTATTGAGGGCAAGAGCACGGATCGCGGCAATGTCAAGGCCATCAGCACCTACGGCACCAAGCGCGTCAACGCCTATGAGATCATCGAAACGACACTTAACCTGAAGGATGTCCGCATTTTTGATTACCAATACGATGAGGAAGGGCGCAGAATTGCCGTTCTGAACAAGAAAGAGACGGCCATCGCCCAGAGCAAGCAGGAACTCATTAAAGACGCTTTTGCCGAGTGGATCTGGAAAGACCCTGATCGACGCGAGGCTATCTGCAAGACCTATAATATCCTGTTCAACAGCAACCGCCCCCGTGAGTATGATGGCAGTCACATCAGCTTTTCAGGCATGAACCCGGAGATCACACTCCGCAAGCACCAGGTCAACGCCATCGCGCACATTTTGTACGGTGGAAATACCCTGCTTGCCCATGTGGTGGGCGCGGGCAAGACCTTCGAAATGGTAGCTGCCGCCATGGAAAGCAAACGGCTGGGCCTGTGTCAAAAATCTCTCTTTGTGGTGCCCAACCACCTGACAGAGCAGTGGGCCACTGAGTTTTTGCAGCTCTATCCGGCAGCGAACATCCTTGTCGCTACCCGTAAGGATTTTGAAACCAAGAACCGCAAGAAATTCTGTGGACGGATCGCCACCGGCGACTACGATGCCGTTATCATCGGGCATTCGCAGTTCGAGAAGATCCCCATGAGTGTAGAGCGCCAGCGGGCCATTCTGGAACAGCAGATCGACGAGATCATGATGGGCATTTCCGAAGCCAAGCGAGAAAAAGCCGAGAACTTCACCATCAAACAGATGGAGAAAACCAAGAAGGGCCTGCAAGCCAAGATCGACAAGCTGAACGACCAGAGCCGCAAGGATGATGTGGTCACCTTTGAGGAATTGGGCGTTGACCGCATCTTCATTGACGAGTCACACTATTTTAAGAACCTCTTTTTGTATACGAAAATGCGGAATGTGGGCGGTATTGCCCAGACCGAGGCGCAGAAAAGCTCAGACCTCTTTATGAAGTGCCGCTATTTGGACGAGATCACCGGAGGGCGCGGCATTGTCTTTGCCACCGGCACCCCCATTTCCAACAGCATGGTGGAGCTTTACACCATCCAGCGGTATTTGCAGATGTCGGCGCTGGAGGAACAGGGCTTGCAGCACTTTGACGCATGGGCGGCGAACTACGGCGAGACCGTCACCACCATCGAGCTGTCCCCAGAGGGCTATACTTTAGTAGGACGATAAATAATGCGTTTCTAAATTGAAAATAGGCTATCAAAATCGGTCTTGGAACTTCAAAAAAATATTTTGATTTTCTTGAAAAACAGTTCCGCTTTGTACCCCTATTTTCTCCTATTAGCAGAGGGAGTAATCCCTGTAATGCTAAATCGGATTACATAAGGAAAGGAGGATAAGAGAATGTCAAGGAGTTCAAAGATTACAGCACTCTATGAGCGTTTGTCGAGAGATGATGATCTTAATGGTGAGTCAAATTCAATCACCAATCAAAAGCAATACTTGGAAGATTACGCCCGAAGAAATGGTTTTACGAATATCCGTCATTTTACTGACGATGGTTTTTCGGGTGTAAATTTCAATCGTCCGAGTTTTCAGGAGTTGATTAAGGAAGTAGAAGCAGGAAATGTCGCAACGATTATTGTTAAGGATATGAG
>OOAE01000663.1_pt1 | contig 30846 bp, 30 predicted proteins | sample 1671271 | NCBI WGS metagenome assembly OOAE01 (sample SAMN06348139, study PRJEB24527) | human gut metagenome | biome: human gut; feature: ankylosing spondylitis patient; material: feces | host: Homo sapiens | place: China | collected 2015-10 | reverse complement strand
TATTTCAAAATTACGTTAAATCACGCTTGTGAATTTTCACTTGCGAAACTTTAGTAAATAATATAACTTTGATTTTGCTATTAATTTAAGCGAACATTGAGATAAACGACAAAGCAGTTAAACCTTATAACAAGCAAGACAGATATGAAAAGATTCAGATACATACGTTTTATACTCGCAGCTGCGGGCATGGCGCTATTGGCGCTTGGCGGCTGCACGTCGCGTGCGGCGAAGTCGGGCTCTGCGGCGGAGCAGGACAGCGTGCTGCAGCAGACGGCGTTCGCAACGGACAGCATTGCGTTCTGCGAGCAGAAGGATTCGATGTTGAAGTGCAGCGTAGTTGTAGACTATCCTTCGGGCGACGACTCGCTCTCGGTCGGCGTGCGCAGATACGTAGCCGGCGAACTCGTGCGTATGTACCTGCCCGCAATGCAGGAGGAGAACGGCGAGGTGCCCGTGTACAAGGGTTCGATGGCGGGCGGCAAGGCGCTTGTCGACTTCTACGGCAATATGAATAATGTGTATCTGAAGGCGCAGTATGCCGAGCTGAAGGAGTTGGGCATTGCGGGGCTCTCGTACGACCTGAGCATACGCAAGACGTATGAGACCGACCGCTACCTGACGTACGAGACTTCCTGCTATGTGTTCCTCGGCGGAGCGCACGGCTCGGCTGGGTGCTACCCGGTGAACATCGTTAAGGCTACGGGCAAGGTGCTCGCCGCTACTGTAGACACGCTGAAGCAGAAGGCGCTGCAGCCCATCCTGCGCCGTGGCGTGAAGGAGTATATCTCGAAGGCAGAGAACCGCAAGATAAAGGATAGCGACCTGCAGAATATGCTCTTCGTGGAGCACGGCATCATACCGCTGCCTGCGACCGTGCCGGTGCTCACGCCTGAGGGCTTACGCTTCGTCTATCAGCAGTACGAGATAGGTCCGTATGCGCTGGGCATGGTGGAGTTCACGGTGCCTTACACGGACGTGAAGTCGTGCCTCACGCAGGAGGCGGCTGAGCTGGCTTTTGAATAGACTGGTTATAAAACGAACGATATGACAAAGAAAGCTATAGTAATAGGAGCCACTTCGGGCATAGGGCTTGAAGTGGCTCGTCTTTTAGCCGTGCGTGGCTACAGCGTAGGCATAGCCGGCAGGCGTGTGGAGCGGCTGCAGGAGATAGTGGAGACCACGGACGGCATAGTGGCGTGGCAGCAGATTGATGTGGACAGCGACGATGCCCCCGATGGCTTGCATGAGCTTATTGGCAGGCTGGGCGGTATGGACTTGTACTTCCATAGCTCGGGAATAGGGTGGGAGAACTGCTCGCTCGATGCGGAGAAGGAGATGCGGACGGTGCAGACCAATGCCGTTGGTTTTACACGAATGGTGCTGGCAGCTTATCAGTGGTTTGCCGACAACGCTCGCCGAGGACGCATAGCTTGCATTACGTCGATAGCCCGCACACGCGGACTCGGTGCGGCACCAGCCTATTCGGCTACGAAGCGCTACCAGTCGCACTACCTCGAGTGTCTGGCGCAGCTCGCCAGCATGCGTCGCCTGCCCATCGCCATCACCGACATACGTCCGGGCTTCGTGGCTACGGACCTTATCGCCGGCAGCCATTTCCCGCTGCAACTCTCAGCGGAGCATGTGGCTGCGGACATCGTGAATGCGGTGGAACGCGGCAAGAAGGTAGTGACCATTGATTGGCGCTATCGGTTGCTCGTGGCTGCGTGGCGCATGATACCGCGCTGGGCGTGGATCAGGCTGCGGTTCGTGAAATGATATCTGTAGGTTTTGTTGGTGCAGTTCTTGCTCTGTTTGCTTTGTTGGTGTAGCTGAGACAGCTGCACCCCCTACCGTTTGCGTTCGCCGTCCAATCGGATTCTGTCCGCCATCCGATCGGTTTCCGTCCGGTGTCTGATCGGATTGCGTTCGGTGTCTGATCGGATTGCGTTCGGTGCACGATGACATAAGCGGAGAGTCCATGCATTTATTCTTTACATATTTTTAAGTAAAAACCCTCAACAATCCAATTATTATTGCTAACTTTGCAAACTGAAAATTGCAATTCGAATACTTAGCGGTATTCTACGTAGAAAAAGAAACAAATTGTTTTAAAAATTTTTATGGATTCTATTTTATTAATCACAGTCATCTTGACGGCTGTTGTATTGGTAGTAGGTGCGTACGTAGTTGCGAAACTCGTAGGTCCTCGTTCGTACAACCCGGTTAAGGGTCAGCCCTTTGAGTGTGGTATTCCTACACGCGGATCTTCTTGGATTCCGGTGCATGTAGGTTACTATCTCTTTGCTATCCTTTTCCTCATGTTCGACATTGAGACCCTCTTCCTCTACCCGTGGGCAGTAGTAGTCAAGCAGTTTGGAGCGATGGCGCTTGCGAGCGTTGGTTTCTTCATGCTGGTATTGGTATTTGGCCTTGCATACGCTTGGCGGAAAGGAGCGTTGGAATGGAAGTAAGAAAACCTGTCATCAAGAGTATTCCTTACGATGAGTTCAAGGACAACAAGGGACTTGAGACAATCGTAGACGAGCTCCACGAGGGCGGCGTCAACGTAGTGGTTGGCTCACTCGACCAGGCTATCAACTGGGGTCGTTCCAACTCTTTGTGGTCATTAACATTCGGTACATCATGCTGCGGTATTGAGTTCATGGCAGTAGGTTGTGCCCGTTACGACTTCTCTCGCTTCGGCTTCGAGGTGACACGTAACTCTCCTCGTCAGGCAGACCTTATCATGTGCGCCGGTACCATCACCAACAAGATGGCGCCTGTGTTCAAGCGTCTCTACGACGAGATGGCTGAGCCGAAGTACGTAGTGGCAGTGGGCGGTTGCGCCATCTCGGGCGGTCCGTTCAAGAACTCGTACAACGTAGTGCGCGGCATCTCTGAGATTGTGCCCGTAGACGTGTACGTGCCCGGCTGTCCTCCGCGTCCGGAGGCTATCCTCTACGGCATGATGCAGCTGCAGCGCAAGGTGAAGGTCGAGAAGTTCTTCGGCGGTGCAAACCACAAGATGACACATGAGGAGAAAGAACTCTCTATGTCGAAGGGTGGTCTGCACGGCTTGAGCAACGAGGCTCTCGCCAGCGAAGCAAAGCGCGAGACAATCGTAGTGAACGAGGTGCCGGAAGGCTTCGATGCAAAGAAAGGTCTAACTGATTAATATAATAAGGTATAAGATATGAAACTTGAAAACATAGAACTCTCATTCGACAATTTCGCGAGTGAGATGTCGAAACTGAAGAACCAGAAACATTTCGACTACCTTGTTACCATCATCGGCGAGGACTTCGGCGAGGAAGGCTTGGGATGTATCTACATTCTTGAGAACACCGACAACAACGAGCGCTGCTCTGTACGCACTATCGCAAAGAAGGTGGACGGCAGCGATGTGATACCGACAGTCGTAGAACTCTGGAAGGCAGCCGAGCTGCTCGAGCGTGAGGTGTACGACTTCGTAGGCATCAAGTTCCTGGGTCACCCCGACATGCGCCGTCTGTTCCTGCGTACCGACTTCAACGGCTATCCGTTGCGCAAGGACTTCGATATGAGCCCCGAGGCTAACCAGTTCCCGCTTACCGACGAGCCCGAGTCTGACTACACCGTTGTGTACAGCCTCGACGCCGACGGCCGCCTCGTAGCTACAAAGAAGCGCCTCTTCGAGGACACCGACTTCGTTGTGAACATCGGTCCGAACCACCCGTCTACACACGGTGTGCTCCGCTTGCAGACCGTTCTCGACGGCGAGAAGGTGAAGCGCATCTATCCGCACCTGGGCTATATCCACCGCGGCATAGAGAAGATGTGGGAAGGCATGACCTATCCGCAGACACTCGCTCTCACCGACCGACTCAACTATCTCTCGGCAATGATGCACCGCCACGCTCTCGTTGGCGTGATAGAGGAGGGTATGGGCATTGAGCTTACCGACCGCATCCACTACATCCGCACCATCATGGACGAGCTGCAGCGTATCGACTCCCACTTGCTCTACCTCGGTTGTACAGCACAGGACTTGGGCGCCCTCACAGCGTTCCTCTACTGTATGCGCGACCGCGAGCACGTGCTCAACGTGATGGAGGAGACCACCGGCGGCCGACTCATCCAGAACTACTACCGCATCGGCGGATGCCAGGCAGACATCGACCCGAAATTCGTGGAGAACACAAAGAAGCTCTGCAAGTATCTGCGTCCGATGATTCAGGAGTATCTCGACGTGTTCGGCGACAACGTAATCACACACAACCGCTTGGTAGGCGTAGGCCCGATGGGACGCGAAGACTGTATCAACTACGCCGTGACAGGTCCGGCAGGACGTGCTGCAGGCTGGAAGAACGATACACGTAAGCGCCACCCGTACGACCTCTACGACAAGGTAGAGTGGGAGGAGATTACAATGACCGGTTGCGACTCTATGGACCGCTATTACTGTCACATCAAGGAGCTCTATCAGAGCCTTAATATCATCGAGCAGCTCATCGACAACATTCCGGAGGGCGACTTCTACGTTAAGCAGAAGCCAATCATCAAGGTGCCCGAGGGACAGTGGTACTTCTCTGTAGAAGGAGCCAGCGGCGAGTTCGGCGTATATCTCGACTCTAAGGGCGACAAGAGTCCTTACCGTATGAAGATGCGCCCGATGGGTCTGACACTGACCGGCGCTCTCGACCCGATGCTTCGCGGACAGAAGATTGCCGACCTCATCACAACCGGTGCAGCTATCGACTTCGTAATTCCTGACATCGACCGTTAAAAGGAATGTTGAATTTTGAATGTTGAATTTTGAATTGTCGGCTTCGCCGATTAGGAGTTAAGAATTTTGAATTGATATGGTAAATCGCAATTCAATAATTCAAAACTCACAACTCATAATTCAAAATTGTGGCTTGCCACAATAATTCAAAACTCAAAACTCAAAAATCAAAATTTAAACAAAATGTTTGACTTTAGTAACATAACAAGCTGGCTCCACAATCTCCTCTCAGTGACCTGCGGTCTTGGAGATTTCTGGACAATACTGATCGAGTGCATCCTGGTTGGTGTCTGCATCCTCGCAGGCTACGCCATCCTCGCCATCATCTTGATCTTCATGGAGCGCAAGGTGTGCGCATGGTTCCAGTGCCGTCTTGGCCCGATGCGCGTAGGCCCTTGGGGCATATTCCAGGTGTTCGCCGACGTGCTGAAGATGCTCATCAAGGAGATCTTCTCAGTTGACGGTGCCGACAAAGTGCTCTACTACATCGCTCCGTTCCTCGTGATTATAGCTTCCGTAGGCACCTTCTCGTTCCTCCCGTGGAATAATGGTGCTCAGGTGCTCGACTTCAATGTAGGTCTGTTCCTCATGTCGGCAATCTCAAGCATCGGCATCGTGGGCATCTTCATGGCAGGTTGGGGCTCTAACAACAAGTATTCGGTAGTTTCGGCTATGCGTGGCGCCGTGCAGCTCATCTCATACGAGATGTCGCTCGCCCTCTGCCTTATCACCGCCGTTGTGCTCACCGGCACAATGAAGGTATCGGGCATCGTAGATGCACAGACCGGTGCTTTCGGTTGGCTCATCTTCAAGGGACACATCCCGGCTATCATCGCCTTCCTTGTGTTCCTCGTAGCAGGCAACGCCGAGGCAAACCGCGGTCCGTTCGACTTGGCTGAGGCTGAGTCGGAGCTTACAGCCGGCTATCACACCGAGTATTCGGGTATGGGCTTCGGCTTCTACTACCTCGCTGAATACCTCAACCTTTTTGTAGTTTCAGGTATCGCTGCCACAGTATTCCTTGGCGGTTGGGCTCCGTTCAACATCGGTGTTGCCGGCGTTGACAGCGTGCTCGACATGATTCCGGGCATCGTGTGGTTCCTCGGCAAGACATTCGGCATAGTGTTCCTGCTTATGTGGGTGCGCTGGACATTCCCACGTCTGCGTGTCGATCAAATTCTGAAGCTCGAGTGGAAGTACTTGATGCCTTTGTGTCTTATCAACTTGATTCTCATGACTGTAGTTGTGGCATTCGGTTGGCACTTCTAAAAACACATCATTAAAACAATGGAAGAAAACAAAAAATCATATTTCGGAGAAATCGGGTCGGCTATGAAAACCCTCGCCATTGGTATGAAGACCACATGGAAGGAGCTCCTCACAAAGAAGAGCACAGAGCAGTATCCCGAGAACCGCAAGACCACACTGCACGTAGCAGCACGCCACCGCGGACGTCTGGTGATGAACCGCGACGAGAACGGTGTCGTGAAGTGTACAGCCTGTACACTCTGCGAGAAGGCTTGCCCGAACGGCACTATCAAGATCGTGTCGCAGATGGTTGAGAACCCGGAGACAGGCAAGAAGAAAAAGCAGCTCGTAGACTATCAGTACGACCTCGGCGACTGCATGTTCTGCGAACTCTGCGTGAACGCCTGCAACTTCGACGCAATCAAGTTTGTAAACGATTTCGAGAATTCGGTATTCGACCGCGAAGCACTCGTGCTTCACCTCGACAAGGAGGTGTACGAGGGCGGCTCGCTGCCTAACATCATCGACGGCGGCGCCGACTTCGAAATCGGAACGTTTAACACCAAAACAAAATAAGGAGTAAGAAAATATGGCAAGTATAGTAATGTTTTGCATCTTGGCAGCGGTAATCCTCGGATCGGCTGTCATGTGCGTGACCACAAAGCACATCATGCGTTCGGTCACATTCCTGCTTTTCGTACTCCTCGGAGTGGCAGGCCTCTACTTCCTGCTCGACTACACCTATCTCGGTGCAGCACAGATCAGCGTCTACGCTGGCGGTATGGTGATGATGTACATCTTCGCCGTGCAGCTCGTAAGCAAGCGCACACTCCAGGGATTGGTAGAGCGCGTTAAGGGCTGCCGTGCCCTCTCTTACGCACTCATCTGCCTTGTAGGTTTGGCTACCGTAGCCGGCGTACAGCTCAAGAACGGTTTCATCTCAGTCCTTGTAGAAGGCAAAGAGGTGCCCATGCAGACCATCGGCGAGGCTCTTCTCGGTTCGGAAAAGTATCAGTATGTATTGCCCTTTGAGTTCATCTCAGTGTTCCTGCTGGCATGTATCATTGGCGCAATCGTTGTAGCACGTAAAGAAAAGGAGGACAAGTAAATTATGGTACCAGTAGAATGTTATTTCGTGCTTAGCGCACTTCTGTTCTTCATCGGCGTTTACGGCTTCGTGACACGCCGCAACCTGATAGCCATGCTCGTCTCTATAGAGCTCGTGCTCAACGCCGTAGACCTGAACTTCGCGGCTTTCAACCGTCTGCTCTTCCCCGGCGAGTTCGAGGGCTTCTTCATGACCCTCTTCTCAATCGGTGTGAGCGCAGCAGAGAGCGCCGTAGCTATCGCGATTATTATTAACGTTTACCGCAATTTCCACAGCGATCAGGTGAACAGTATTGAAAACATGAAATATTAATTAGATTATGGATTTTACATATTCAATATGGATTCTTCTGTTGCCGCTGATCAGCTTCCTGGTTATCGGTCTGCCAGAATTCGTGAATAAGAAGTATTCCTGGTCGCACAAGACAGCCGGATTGATTGGCACCTGCTCTTTGGGCTTGGTGACAGTACTCAGCTGCTACACAGCGTTCCAGTATTTCACAGCCGACCGTCTTGCCGACGGCACCTTCGCAACCTTCGTGCCTTACAACTTCACATGGTTGCCGCTGGGCCATCTGCACTTCGACCTCGGTGTGCTGCTCGACCCGATTTCGGTGATGATGCTCATCGTCATCTCAACGGTCAGCCTTATGGTGCACATCTACTCGTTCGGCTACATGCACGGCGAGAAGGGCTTCCAGCGCTACTACGCTTTCCTTTCTCTCTTCACGATGTCAATGCTCGGACTCGTGCTTGCTACAAACATCTTCCAGATGTACATGTTCTGGGAGCTTGTGGGTGTAAGCTCTTACCTCCTCATTGGCTTCTACTACACTCTGCACGCAGCCGTTCACGCTTCTAAGAAGGCGTTCATCGTGACACGCTTCGCCGATATGTTCTTCCTCATCGGTATCCTCATCTTTGGCTACTACACAGGAAGCTACAACTTCTCGTTCACCGGAACAGAGATTGCTTACGGCGCAGGTGCTTCTGCCTTCACCGTTGCTGACAGCGCACGCGCTCTTGCAGCAGGCGGCATGATTCTGCCTACAGCCCTCGTGCTTATGTTCATCGGTGGTGCTGGTAAGTCGGCAATGTTCCCGTTGCACATCTGGTTGCCGGACGCAATGGAAGGTCCGACACCGGTATCTGCACTTATCCACGCCGCTACCATGGTCGTTGCAGGTGTGTTCCAGATTGCACGTCTCTTCCCGGTATGGATTGAGTACGCTCCGCAGGCTCTTGAGGTAGTCGTTATCGTAGGCGCTTTCACCGCCTTCTACGCAGCAGCCGTTGCTTGCGCACAGAGCGACATCAAGCGTGTGCTTGCCTTCTCTACAATCTCTCAGATTGCGTTCATGATGGTAGCGCTCGGTGTATGTCTGCCGGGTCACCACGGTGCGGCTCTCGACAACCACGCACAGCTTGGCTACATGGCTTCTATGTTCCACCTGTTCACACACGCCATGTTCAAGGCTTGTCTGTTCCTCGGAGCCGGTTGCATCATCCACGCTGTTCACTCTAACGAGATGTCTGCAATGGGCGGTCTGCGCAAGTACATGCCTATCACTCACATCACATTCCTCATCTCTTGCCTCGCTATCGCAGGTATCCCGTTCTTCTCGGGCTTCAGCTCTAAGGACGAGATCATCACTGCTTGCTTCGAGTACTCACCGCTCTGCGGCTGGTGGATGACAGGCGTTGCCGCTATGACAGCGTTCTACATGTTCCGCCTCTACTACGGCATCTTCTGGGGTACAGAGAACAAGGAACTGCACGCTCACCACACACCGCACGAGGCTCCGGTTACTATGACCTTCCCGCTCGTGTTCCTGAGCATCGTCACCGTAGGCGTAGGTGTTGTTACAACACTCGGCGGCTTCTGCGACTGGAGCTGGGCAAGCTTCGGCTCTATCGTGAGCGCAGCAGGCACAGCCTACACCGTTCACTTCGACCCGCAGGTGGCTGCCACCTCTACAGTGATCGCTATCCTCTCTATCGCCCTTGCCACATATATCTATAAGGGTGAGAAGCAGCCTATCGCCGACAAGCTGTACGCTACATTCCCGCGTCTGCATCGTTGGGCTTACAAGCGCTTCTACATGGACGAGGTTTACCAGTTCGTTACTCACAAGATTCTGTTCCGCTACGTCAGCCGTCCGGTACAGTGGATCGACGAGAAGATCATCAACGGTCTTATCGACTTCACTGCTTGGGGTGCTAACGAGGCAGGTGAGACCATCCGCCCATGGCAGAGCGGCGACGTTCGCCAGTATGCCGTTTGGTTCATCACAGGTACGGTAGCTTTAACATTATTATTACTTTGCTTATAATTAGAATATGAATATATTAAGTTTATTCGTAGTAATCCCTGCGTTGATGCTGCTCGGTCTGTGGATCGCACGCAACGTCAATCAGGTGCGTGGTGTGATGGTTGCCGGTTCATCTTGCCTCTTGGCAATGAGCATTTGGCTCACGCTCCACTTCATCAGCGAGCGCGCTGGCGGCAACACCGAGGAGATGATTCTCCATGCCTCTACTGCGTGGTTCCCGGCTTTGCACATCAACTATGAGGTTGGTGTAGACGGTATCTCTGTTGTGATGTTGCTGCTTTCGAGCATCATCGTCTTCACCGGTACATTCGCTTCATGGAAGCTCAAGCCCCTCACAAAGGAGTTCTTCATGTGGTTCACTCTGCTTTCGACAGGTGTTTACGGTTTCTTCATCTCGATCGACCTCTTCACCATGTTCATGTTCTACGAGGTGGCACTCATCCCGATGTACCTTCTCATTGGTTTCTGGGGTTCGGGTCGCAAGGAGTATGCAGCCATGAAGCTTACGTTGATGCTTATGGGCGGTTCTGCGCTCATCATCCTTGGCTTGGTAGGCATCTACTTCTTCAACGGTGCTTCTACGATGAGCATCCTTGAGATTGCGCACAACAACCACATCCCGGCAGCCGTTCAGAACGTGCTGTTCCCGTTCGTGTTCATCGGTTTCGGCGTGCTCGGCGCGTTGTTCCCGTTCCACACATGGTCTCCTATCGGTCACGGTTGTGCCCCGACATCAGTGTCTATGCTCCACGCAGGTGTGCTCATGAAGCTCGGCGGCTACGGCTGCTTCCGCATCGCAATGTTCCTCCTGCCTCAGGCGGCTAACGACTTGGCTTGGATATTCCTTATCCTCACAACCATCTCTGTCGTTTACGGTGCGTTCTCGGCTTGCGTACAGACCGACTTGAAGTTCATCAACGCCTACTCTTCAGTCTCTCACTGTGGTCTGGTGCTCTTCGCACTCTTGATGATGACCAAGGTGAGCTGCACGGGTGCTATCCTCCAGATGCTCTCTCACGGTTTGATGACAGCCCTCTTCTTCGCCCTCATCGGTATGATCTACGGTCGTACACACACACGTGACATCCGTGAGCTTGGCGGTTTGATGAAGATTATGCCGTTCCTCTCTGTAGGCTACGTGATTGCAGGTTTGGCTAACCTCGGTTTGCCGGGCTTCTCAGGCTTCATCGCCGAGATGACAATCTTCAACGGTTCGTTCGAGAATGCCGACACATTCCACCGTTGCTGCACCGTCATCGCTATCACCTCAATCGTTGTGACCGCCGTGTACATCCTCCGTACCGTGGGCTTCATCCTCTTCGAGAAGGTGAAGAACCCGCACTTCGAGGAGCTCACCGACGCTACATGGGACGAGCGCTTCGCTGTATGCTGCCTCATCTTCTGCGTTGCAGGTCTTGGTTCGTTCCCGATCTGGGCAAGTCATGTTATCAGCGATGCCGTAGTACCAATCCTCAGCGTAATTCCAACACTTTAATAACAGTTCAGCAGTAAAAAATGGATTATAGTCAGTTTTTTAATATGATACCCGAGGCTGGCCTCATGGCAGCCCTCGTGATAGTATTCCTCGCCGACCTCATCCTGAAGGGCGAGAAGAAACATACTACCTTGAGCCTGCTGACAGGTCTACTGTTGGTAGCTCAGATTGCAGTCTGCTTCACCGCAGAGCCTGCAGAGGCTTTCGCCGGACTCTACACCGCCACCGCAGCAGCGCAGGTGATGAAGGTTATCCTTACAGCCGGTGCGTTCATCGTGGTAGTGATGGCACAGTCGTGGCTCGAGCAGAAGGACGTGCAGAACAAGGAGGGCGAGTTCTATGAGCTCATCATCTCTACCTTGCTCGGTATGTACATGATGATTTCGTCAGGCCACTTCCTTATGTTCTTCCTCGGCTTGGAGATGGCATCAGTGCCTATGGCATGTCTCGTTGCCTTCGACAAGTTCAAGAAGGAGTCGGCAGAGGGCGCAGCCAAGTTCGTGCTCACCGCTACATTCTCGAGCGGCGTGATGCTCTACGGCATCTCGTTCATCTACGGAGCTTGCGGCACACTCTACTTCGACGACGTAATGGCGCAGATTACAGCAACACCGCTCACCATCATGGGTCTTGTGTTCTTCTTCAGCGGCCTCGGCTTCAAGATTTCGCTCGTGCCGTTCCACTTCTGGACAGCCGACACATACCAGGGTGCTCCTACAGCCGTTACAGGCTATCTGAGCGTAGTGTCTAAGGGCGCAGCAGCGTTCGCTTTGATGACAATCCTCACCAAGGTGTTCGCTCCGATGGTAGAGTACTGGGAGATGCTGATGTACATCGTCATCGTCCTCACCATCACCATCGCCAACCTCTTCGCACTCCGCCAGACAGAGCTCAAGCGATTCATGGCGTTCAGCTCTATCTCGCAGGCAGGCTACATCATGCTTGCAGCGGTAGGCAACGGCGCAATGGGTCTGCCGGCGCTCATGTACTACGTGCTCATCTACGTAGCAGCCAACATGGCAGTGTTCACCATCATCAACGTTGTTGAGACACGCGGCAAGGGCAACACCGAGATGTCAGTGTTCGACGGCTTCTACACCACCAACCCGAAGCTCTCGTTCCTCATGACACTCGCTCTGTTCTCGCTCGCAGGCATCCCGCCGTTCGCAGGTATGTTCTGTAAGTTCTTCGTGTTCATGGCAGCAGCCGAGCAGGGCTCTAACATCGCATACGCAGTAGTGTTCCTCGCATTGATCAACACCGTACCGTCACTCTACTACTATCTGAAGATTGTAAAGTGCATGTACATCAACAAGACCGATGCTCCGCTCGCTCCGTTCAAGAGCGACTGCGCTACACGCACAGCCCTCGCCCTCTGCACCGCAGGCGTACTCCTCTTCGGCGTATGCAGCTGCGTCTACGGATGGCTCGTAGCGGCTACAGCTATGTAGAATGTTGAATTTTGAGTTTTGAATTTTGCGCTCGGCTTTGCCGCTTGCCAGAGCAAGAATTGTCGGCTACGCCGATTAGGAATTGTTCAATTTTGAATTGAGATTCTTAGGATTCAAGGCTCGGAATTATATAAATGACAATAATAAGAATGGTTGGCAATTCGCACCAAGCGAGTTGTCAACCATTTTTTTTGAAAAGGTTTTGCCGTTTGGATTTAATGTTGTAGATTTGTGGTGAGATAATTATTCTGAGTAACCACTCAAGTTTTGAAATATATGGATTTGACGCATAATATAATAGAATATGTAAACTGCTGTGTCGGAGCTTTTGCTAATCGCTTTAAATTGACATTGGCACAGTCGTATGCCTACTTGCGTAGGTTTAAAGGTATAGATTTCCTTATTGATTGTTATGCTGCAGAGCATACTCTTTCTATAGAGGATGCTGTGGAGGATATAATGTTGTTATGCCAAAAGAATGGAGGGCGTGTAGGATGCTAAATGTCAGCGAAGATATCAATGTTTTTTAAAAACCATTAAATTATGAAATCCAAAGTTTATGAAGGAATGCTCCTTGTGCTATTCCTTTTAACGACAGCACTTGCTGCCTGCACCGATGACGAGCCGAAAGACCGCGTCAAGGAAATCAGAATGAACGTTTTGCCCGAAACCGGCATCATGTACTCTCCGTTTGACGACAAGCAGGAGAACCCGATAGAATGCCTGCTCGTCAAGACCGACGACAGTCCAAACCAGATAGAACGTTTAGGCATGAACCGCATCGAAGGCTTCACCTACGAGCGAGGTCACGAATACTATCTCTCCGTAAAGCGAACGATACTTGCCAACCCGCCCGCCGACGGTTACAATCGCACCTACAAGCTGATACGCATACTCCAAGACCGACTCGTAGCCGAACCCAGTACGAAGGTCGACAACGACATCAAGTCGGAGGCAGACATCGAATACAACGACTTGTGCCCTTTCACGAAGTATTCCATCAGCACCAAGTATCTCGTCAACGCCGACGGCGCCATCTTCTACGCCGACGGACGCAAGCTGCCCTCCTACAAGTCGGCACGCATTTGGCTCGACAACATCCTTGACAAAGCCGATGCCAATTGGAATAAGTTCCAGTCGATACCCTATCAGGCGTACTATTCGTTCGTAGTCACTCCCTTCGCCGACCAGTTGCGTTTGGTATACAACAATTCCGACGGTCCGATGTTCAAGGACGTAGTGCCTGAAGAAGAATTCAGCAAGATCAAGTCGATGCAGCCCGGTGAGTCGGTGCGTTACTCGCTCGTCCTCGCTAACATTCACAAGAAAGGACTCCAGAAACTCGAGTTTGCAGTCGAAAAGCAATAAGATAGACTGGCAGATATTATCACCAACTCGTTTTTTATATAGCCGTCTGTCGAGAATCCAAACAGCAATAAATCTCCGAAAAGATTTTGCTGTTTGGATTTATGTGAGCTACTTAAGTTTATAATGTTTTATGTCAAAAGAATGAGGGCGATATGTATGTAGTAATTATATCATATTGCCCAAAGAAATCATAAGTGAAGATGTTCAATTCATATCAGGATGGACTTGAGCTTGAGCTTCTGCGTCGTTACTGCATTGAACAAGGAGAAGTACGCTTATTGAAGCGTGGTGAGATATTTGAGGATGCAGGCAAGCCGTCACAATATGTGGCTTATGTGGAGCGTGGATGCTTCAAGTATATGGTGAATAACGAAGAGGAAGGTAAGGACTACTGTACTGGTTTTGCCTTCGAAGGAGAGTTTGTGGCTGACTATCCGAATTGTCTTACTGGCAGAAAGTCAGAGTTGACTATTGTGGCTGGAACAACGTGTAAGATATTCCAAATATTAGGGAAAGAACTGGATAACTTATTGGATTCCTTGCATACGAAAGGACTCAAACAGGCCATATCCGATAGCCTTTTTGCTCAAGTTTATGCACAATATCTTGATACCTATCGTATGACAACCAGAGAACGATATAAGCGTTTGCTAATTCGTTGCCCGGAATTAGTTCAAAGCATCAACTTGAAGGATATAGCCTCTTATCTGAAAGTTACACCAACAACTATAAGCAATATACGTAGGGAATTTACTTTTGGAGAGTAAACTCTCAAAACACTTTGAGAGTTTACCCTTATAATGTTTTATAGTCTTAGAACACGTGCTGTTTTTAATGGGCAAGCATTAACTTTGCACAAAAAAATACAGTATGAATATTCTTATAATCGGAGCTACCTCAGGCATTGGTAAAGCTCTTTTTCTGAAGTATGCCAATGCAGATAATCGTATTGGCATTGTAGGTCGACGAACAAACCTGCTTAATGAATTAAGTCAGCAGTATCCTTCCAAAACCATTGTTTCAAAAGCAGATGTCACAAACTTAAATGAGACAGAACAAGCGATAAATACTCTTCTAAAAGAGTTCGGTCACTTAGACCTTGCTATTATGTGTGCAGGCGTTGGTGACATTAATGCCACGCTTGACTATGCGATTGAGCGTCCCGCCATTGATACAAATGTTGTTGGTTGGACATATGTTATTGATAGATTGTATTGCATTTTTGAACAACAAGGTTATGGTCATCTTGTAGCCATAACTTCTGCTGGTGGATTGCGAGGCGAACCGGCTGCACCAGCCTATAGCGCAACAAAAGCTTACCAAATTAATTATATGGAAGCAATACGCAAGAAGGCTTTCAGAAATGGTGGTTGCATAACCGTAACAGATGTCAGACCAGGTCTTGTTGACACAGCTATGGCAAAGGGAGAAGGTTTGTTCTGGGTGATGTCGGTAGAGAAAGTTGCTGCTCAAATCATTTCAGCTATTAGCAAGAAGAAGTCAAAAGTCTATGTCACCAAAAGATGGCACATACTTGCTCTATTATACAGAATTCTGCCCTTTTATATTTTCAAACGATTGTAACTTCTAACATTTTATGAAAACATTTTGCCGTTTGGATTTAATGTTGTAGATTTGTAAATATGAAAACCCTCCTCACTCACTGTCTCTCTCAATCTGAAATCAAGCAATTGTGCGCCTCTACCCACGGGGCGCATAACAATCATCTTAAGGAAGAACTATATCAATTCCCAAGTTGCCCTATGCAATAAGGGCGCAGTGCATCAAGCTTGCTTACGAGCAGATGAAACACTGGCCCGAACTGCTTAATGAACTGCGCCAAACACTTGATATGATAAGAAGCGAACCTCTGTCGCCGGGACTAAGCTCGGCTTGGAGGCATGTGATGAAGAGATTGTAGTTGTAATGAACAGCCGCTAAAGATGCCCTTTAGCAACTACATTATAACTCCATCATGTATAGTAACATGCTGGCACAGGCATAGTCAAGCTCAGGCATAGAATCGACATTCTTCTGTTTGATTTTGCATTTATTGCAGAAATCACTGATGAGAGCAAAGGTCAGCTTGTCGCTTACTATGATTTGTTCTGGATGTATTCCGAGCATGCAGAAATGGTTGGCGAGTTGTGTAAGCAACTTTTGTGTGTTGTCAGGATAGTCGACGGTTGTGTAAGGTGGTAGCATCTCGCCGTCTGACTGGTTTATCATTATGAACATTCCTGGTAACTGTGGCAGTCCATCGTCCTCCGGCATTATCGGACTTTGTATATGTTCCAAGCGGCAAAAAATGGTTCCGGTCTTGTGCATGTTTGCAACATTATGTGCCAGAATGTCGTTGTTGAATATTGGCGACACATATTCCATCTCTTTAAGGGCAGGTGTCAGGGTCGACAGAATTGAGTAGCCATTGTCATCATGAACAATCAGTGGTATTTTTTCGCCGCCTTTGTTTGACGGATAGTCACCGTTGGGGTCAAGTCCCACCTCTTCATATCCTTTATCTTTTAATTCATTGGTTAAGAAAGTGGCTGCATGCAATGCTTCTTCTGCTATCATAGCGTCCTCGCTGTCGGTTATAAACCATTGTGCTTTATACGGTTTGACTCTTACGAAGTCCACCCATCCATGTTTTCTTGGAATGCTAATTCCGTGGCTCTCGGCATATTGTCGTATGATTTTCTTCACCTTGTTGTCAATTTCCTTAGCTTGCATGAAGTCGCAGTTGATAAAGTCTGCCTTGGTCACGTAACGCAGATTGTTTATCATTGAGCCGTCGCTGTTAAGTATGCGCAGATAAGACGAAAAACCATCTTCGCCAATGTATATACCGAGCGAATAGTGCTCCCCTCCGTTGCCCATTATGGTGCAGTAGACGTTTTGTCCGTTAGATAGTCTGACTGCAAAAATATTTGAGTCATCAAGCATTTTCCATGCTTCTGTTTCTCTGAAGCGGAATGCAGCGTCGAGCATTGAATCTGTTAGTATCATAAATATCTGTTTTTGTTTACAAAGATAAATTTTTATTTATTAAAAGCAAAGAATATACATCTCGAAAAAGAAATAGATAAACGAAAAAAATCAACATTACTACAGTACTTTCCAAATGAAAGGTAATCCGCTCTTTTTGTTACAAATCCATACTCCATTTAGCAAGCACTTCTCTTGGACGAAGACGGGTTATGCTATACGACTCAATGGTGTTGCCGAGAGCTCTTCGTTCAAACTCTGAAGTGCCTATAAGGTTGTTTGCTGTGACAGAGAACTCCCAACGCTTAGCCTTGTATGCAATGGTAAGGTCAAGAAAGTGGTTTATGCTGATGCTCTTGTCGTTGGTATGGAAGAGTTCGTTCTTCACGCTCAGCATCCATCCTTTGGCAGGGAATACATACAGTTTAAGAAAATGTTCCCAGTCGGTTGTGGGGTCGGAAGAGAGTTCGGGAGCCGTGAGGTTCTTCTGCTTGTAAATGTTCACATTCGACTTACCCTCAACAGAAAGAAATCTCGCTGGACGCAATGAGTAGTTGAACGAAACGGCGGTTGTGTTCATACGTGCGTCATTCACAATGCCCGACACAAGCATATTATAATCTGTGATGTTGTGTGAGGCGCCAATACCGACAAGTGTCTTTGCCCATCCAAAAGACTTGCTTACACGACCAGAAACGCCTATTGTCTGCATGATATATTCCTTGTCTGTAGCAGTCATGGTATAGACGTTGCCGTTCATTGCACTCTCATAAAGGATGTTTCCCGACATTCTATTATATGAAGGACGAATATTAAAGAACAGTCCCGACACAGGATTGGTGTATTTATATGCTGCCGTTGCATGAAGAGAGTGAGTAGCATCCGTCTTGCCTCTATTCACTTTCTGCGTGCGATAACTTGTGAAGATAGGAGTGTCATAGATAGACCTTCCCATCAATGGCGCATTAGCATAACCAACACTAGCCGAAAATTCAGAAACAACAGTTGCCTTCCAATTCCAACCCACCGAAGGGTCTATCCACAGATGATTGCTTCTTGACTCACGGTAAGACTGACGGGCATAACTTATCTTCGACTTTATTCCTATCCTATGCTTTCCGAAAAGGAACGACATTGAAGGAGACCAATATGTGCGAAGCAACTGATACATATTCGTTTTCTCCGCTTCCTCGTCCATTGCCACACCAATGCTCTGATAGTCGTAGTTCACTCCCAATTCATTGTTGAGATAGTGTCTGCCGACTTTCAGTTTATATTGTATTTCATTCTGTGTGGAGAAGAAACCGAGATTCAGCCGTTCTGTCATTCCACCAATGGTGAGCAACTGTCCTGGCAGATAGCTGTAGGTCCAATAACTGTCAATGTTGTATATGTTGCCCTTTGCCGTGGTGTGCGACATCTGAAAATCCTCAGTAATAGTGCGCTTATGCGGCTTCACCATCATGTCGGCGCGCTGTCCATTGTACATCATCGTGCCGACACTCTTGTTGAGGTCAATATAACCTTTAAGATTGTTCTTGATGAAACTCTTGCTGCCGTTGTACTGATAATTAGCCTCACCCTTCCATTCGCTTCGGGTGTTGCAGACATTCTGCTCCTCAACTATGACTGGCATTTCGGCAAGGGTGAGATAAGTGGATGAACTATAGTCCTGCATGTCGGTCTTGTCTATAAATCCATTGCCTTGCACACGCAGTTCCGAATCCTTGCCAGTCTTCCAAAGCCAGTTGCCGGCTACAAGATGACTATTATTGAAGGTATAGCGGTTGTCTGCAAGATCGGGAGCTGCAACCGACATCATTGAGAGAAAGCCCGACTCAGAGCCAGTTCTTCCCTTCAACAATGCAGCAAGATCGAGCACCTCATTATCGAGTTGCTTGCCGATGTTGTTGTTCTTGTACATCATAAGCGTCTGATATTTCTTGTTGAAACGCATACCCATCAGTCGGCAGTCGTATAGAAAATCATCACCCCAACCAAGACCAATGTCAGCCGTCCCCGTCCAAACAGCTTTGGCATCATCTTTCAATACAAGGTTGAGAGCAGCTTGCTCGCTAAACGCTACGCCACGCAACGACTTCACTGACTGATGATTCTCCAACACCTGCACACTCTTTATCTTATCAGCTGAGATGTTTTGGTTGGCAACGCCATATTGCGACCCCATTAAGTCAAGTCCTTCGATATAGAACTTATTGATAGGTGTTCCTTGGTATTCCACCTTGCCGTCAGCTTTTACTTCAAGACCTGGCATCTTTGCTATTACATCAGCTATGCTTCGGTCCTGTCCTTGGCGGAAACCCGCAACCGAATATGTGAGCGTGTCTCCAGAACTCTTTATACGCTCCGCTTTTATCTTTACTTCCTTTAGCTTGAAGCCACCTTCTACCAACGTGATAGTCATGCCATCCTTCAAATCAGCAAACGGCATCGTCTTCTTCTGATAACCAATATAACTTACCGTTATGCTTGCAGGATTTTTCCCTTTAGGAATAGTCAGTTTATATTCACCCTTATCGCTTGTGAGACAATACGCCACGGTTGACTTGCTCTCAGTCGATGCCACAACAGAGGCACCTACCAAGAGTTCTCCTTTCTTACCCTTCACCTTTCCTGTGAAGGTTTGTGCATAGAGCGAAAGATTTGTTAGCAGAAGTAAAGTAAAAACGGCAATTCTCATTCTTTATCCAAATGGTTATATTTAGGCACTTCAACCTCGTTATCGACTTTTGCATCAGTGCCAGAAACAGTATAAACAATCACTTTTTCACCCGATGCCCTTTGACTAAGAGTTTTTCTATGTTATTCAATAGTACGAGAAACAATCCACAAACGAGAATGTTCTGCTATACGTATAGTAGTGTATTAGCCTTTGTTGTGTATTACCCTTTGTTGATTCTTTCCACCAATTCGTCTGGTGTAAGTATCTCCATCTTGGAGAAACCAAACCACTTCTTGCCCAAGTCCTTTATGGATGCACCTATGTGATACACATCATCGTCTATACAAAGGAAGCGGTCATGTGATAAACGGAATGTTTCAACGTCAATCGGTGCATATTGAGCATTATGACGGTCTATGTCGAGTTGGAACTGACGGCTTATCTGCTGAGTGTAGATGATTGCAGACACGCTATTTCCTCTTTTATCAAGCAATGTCAATACTGTCTCATCAACATAGTTGTCGATAAGGATAATACGTTTCTTTGCACTCTTAATCAAGTCGGACACGAAAGTATAGGCATCATAAACTTGCCCATTGTAGAACACACCTTGCTTCGGTTTTGCGTTGCCTTCGTCCAATCTGCGGAATACCTCGTCAATGCGTTTGTCTGTTTCTTGCTGATGTTGCTGCATTTCCAGTTGATGGTACTCCATTGTTTCCAAGCGGCTGAACACAGAAGCGTTGTTTACCATAAAATGGCGCATGGAAACAAAGGCTCGCATTATTCGAATATTCACCTCAATCGCAGTGTCAGAACGTAAAACACTACTAAGCATAGCGACTCCGTTTTCAGTAAATACGTAAGGCATGTATTTCAAATGTTGTCCGCGTCCTTCGTTTAAGGTCGCAATTTGCGACCTTAAACATTCGTCCTTGGTCAATTGAAACATGAAATCTTCTGGAAATCGTTTAGTATTACGTTTTACTTGCTCATTAAGACGCTTTGTTTCAACGCCATAAAGTGTGGCAAGGTCACGGTCAAGCATAACTTGTTGTCCTCTAATTACTTTTATTAGAGACTCTATATTATCTACAACAACCAACTGGTCACGATTTGTGACCAGTTCGCCATTCTCTGTCTTTACTATTATATCTGTCATATTTATATCAATTATCAAAATCACAATTTGTGACTTTAAACGTTTTGTTATATTGTGTACAAAAGTAGTGCTTTTAGTCTTTAAACTACTATCACACGAAACCTTTCTTTGAAAAGGACGTAAAATCAATAGTATTATTGCGATGATCGCATTTTTAGTAATCGCTTCACTCGTTGTACGGTACTAACCCCTTTACCACTCAACTTCGCCACATCCCTAATGGATATCATTATTCGTATTTATCCATTAAGCAGGCATTGAAAGTCCTTTGTGCCTTAGGCGGTTCGCTATATTCACTGCCTTGCAAGCGGTTTGTAGTATTCCATTGGTCTTTCCAGTAATCTTCAAGCAGACGTTGCAACTTGGCAGGAGTTGAACGCAAGTAACGCTTGGGGTGAAAGCTGATGGTTGCTGTTTGCCGCATCTGCTCTATGCCTGTAGCAACAAACGAGAATTCATGTCGGCTTTCAGAAGCCGCCAATATGAGTCCGGGCAAACCACCTAACTTCCATGGACCATTATCAAAAGGCAGGTCCAACGAATACCACGCTGTCCAAGTGCGCCCACGGAACTGACAAACGGCTTTATGGCAGGGATAACCTATAATAATAGTGTCACCATCGGCAAGTTCCCAAGAAAACGTCGGAATGGATTCCTCATAACAGAAGAAAAAGTCATTGTGCAGGACATCCGTATAAGTGAGAGTGCCCTTCTGTGGAATGTGCTTATAAACTTCATACTCGCGTCCTTTCTTAGAGCCAAACGTATTTGCCAGGAACTGCAAATAGTTCATAGGGTCGGCATTCACACTCTTCACAGAATCACGTTGATGCAGAAACTGCTCAAACCGTTGGCTATAAAACCGAGACGAATGTCTCCCTATATCCAACAGATTTATATCATCATACGCTTCCTTTTGCTCCTGCGTATGTTTATACAATGCACGATACTGTACACGCACACTTACCGTGTCCACCACCTCTTGGGAATGGACGCATGCTGCAAAAAAAAAGCCAATAAACTGAAAAGTATTTTCATAAGCTATATTTTATTATTCACTCCAACTCAAAGGTTGTCATAAGCAGCACCTTATTGCCATCTATGTTTTCTTCGTAAAAGAAGCGATAGATGCCAGGCTTGTTTGGCAGAATATCGGGAAAAAGATGAGCAGTTATGGTGGCGCTTTGACCATCGCTTAATATATGCCCAATAGCATTGAATAGGCAGTCAGTTGGTAAAATAAACCAATTACCATCCCTACCTTGGGCTGTGATGCTATATGCTTCGCCATACATGAATTCTTTGCCACTATGGTTGGTAATAGTGATTTTGATTTCTGTACTACCCAAAGGATAGGAGGGACTCTCTGCCTTGATGGAAATACCATTATAAGAGCTTACTCCTGTTTTATTATCTATGACAGGGTCGAGTTTGTCTCCAAACTTAATGACAGACGAGTTGTATATCTGATTGCGAAACTCCTGTTGCTTCTCCTTGGTGTTCCAGCGGAGTGAAACATCTATGGAGTTGTTTCCTATTCCAAATCCAACGATATTTCGCCAGGCTGAAGAATTGTCTGCCGACAAAAACTTCCTTTCAAGTGTTCGCATAATTTGATTTAGTTCCTTTTGGGAATATTTCCGCATCGAAGCCTTGCGATAAATTTTCTTCTTACCACCAGCGACCTTTTTCTTACCACCAGCGACTTTCTTTGTGCTAATGGTCGCTACCTTCTTTTGTTGAGCGGCAAATGACAGTTTGCAAGCTGCAAAAGCTGTTTGCATTGAAAGGATCATTGTAAATCCTAATATTATTGCATTGAGTTTTGTCTTCAATTTCATAGTTGTCAGCAATAATAATTTAACATGTAGAGAAATATGAACTCTTATAGCATATTTCTTTTCTTATGAGAAAAGTTTAATTTCTTTTGCAAATATACTGTATTTTAGTTTATCATACAAATGATACAGCCAGAAATAATCCATCATTTTCTTTGCCCATCCCATTTTTTTATACCTTTGCCCCCGAAACATCAAGAGCAGTATAAGAATCTGCACCAACCGAGCATGACAGCCACGGTGGTAAAGATACGATGTGGGAATAAGTTTAATTTCAAAAATAAGTCATTATGAACAATCACTTGCTCTAATATACAGAATTCTGCCCTTTTATATTTTCAAACGATTGTAACTTCTAACATTTTATGAATATCCCCTGAAGTGAAAGCGTTTTCATTTCCTGTGAGTCATGATCTCCTGACCTCCGCTATTTATAGGTTCATGATTGAGGAGTTGCGTTTCCATAAGCCATTGTGGTTTGTACTATGAAGGGGCTGTATATGTGTTCTCGTATTTAGAAAACGAGATAGAAACTGGTGTTGTCTGTTGAACCATCAAACACTCTCTTGTCGTGGATTATTTTCATGTGGTAAAACTCATGAATGAGAGGATAGGCCAGTTGTGGTATGCAGAGAAAGACGTGAACAAGCGTAAGGTAATCAAGGGCACGCGCTGGATATTGCTGAGAAACGGCAACGACATCTTTGATGCCAAATATAATACAAGGCTTGACAATGTGCTGAACTTGAATGAACCGTTGATGATTGCATAATACTTGCATGGTATGCCTACCCAATATCAAATGGTCCTACTGAAGGTATAAACAACAAGATAAAAGTGCTGAAAAGACAAATGTATGGATTCAGAAATGATGAGTTCTTCACGTTAAAGCTATACGCTCTACACGACAAGCGTCTACGCATTTAACGGAAGAACCTTTTATTCTAAAATCTTGATGCTAACTGCCTTGAGCTGTTGCCAACCAGACTTGTCGGTTACACGTACCATAAAGTGATAATCACCAGGATCTATGTCTTTAGGACAGGTAATGTCCACCTTTGCATCATACGATTTCAAACCCGAAGGAATAGGGTAGTCTTGGTTATATACCCAAGGACTTACTGGGTTCTTTTTAGGGTTGAGCGTACAGTCGCCAGCCGAAGTAGAATGGGTATGGTGATCGAAGTTGTTGTGTATCTCTATGTTGAAATTGCCTAATTCTGCATTATCTGTAAAAGTATAACGGAAAGCGATAACATCGCCTCTATGATACTGCTGACAGTCGATGGGGTTGGGCAAGTCTCCATCCACAATCTTAGGCTTTTCCTGATCGTTGACCGTTGTGTCATCGGTGTCGTCACTTGAACAAGAGGTCAAGCTACCAGCTATCCCCATCACCGCTGCAGCAAAATATATGTATAACAAATAAATTGTACTTCTTTTCATCGTTCTTACGTATTAAAGTTTTCGTTTCTTGGCTTGGCACCAAAGTGCCAAAGCCAAGAAACTGTCATTTTATTTTTTATCTCATACCTGAAGCTTTATTCCTTGGTAATCTGAATGCCCTCGGCCTCTTCGGTCGTTGAATTGCCTGCAGCATCGGTTACGGTGAAGTGAATGTGGTATTCGCCGGCAGGAGCGTCTGTAGGAATCTGAGGATGCTCGTGAAAGAGAGCTGAGGTCTCGCCTGCATATTTCTCGTCTGTATAGGTGAATACATGTTCGTAACCAGCTGCTGTGTTGTGGAATTCCACTTCTATCTTGGCTATTTTGTGAGGAGCCTCGATTTGTGCCTCCAAGTGCATCTTCTGGCCAATTACAGCCTTGTGGCTATCATCCTCGCCCACTTCCTTGAAAGTAATGGTTGGGGCTGTCTTGTCGAGTGCCTTGACTGTAAGGTCGGAAGTGAAGGTAGTGCTCTGACCCAACTTGTCGGTTACGACAAATGTTACAGTATAAGCACCAGGAGCAGCATTGGCAGGGATGTCAAGATGCTCGTGGAAGGTAGTGTTTCTCACACCGATGTATTTGCCCTCGGTATAAGATTGCTTGACGATGGTCTTGTTGCCGTCTTTTGCGGCGATAGTCACGTCAATGCGGGCAATCAAACCATCTGCCACCAAGTCGCCCTCCAAGTGGAGATCCTTGCCGGCGATGGCTTCCTTGGAGTTCTCCTTGCCTACCTCGGCAAGGGCTACAACTGGTTTTGCTACACTCTGCTTTGCATCATCATCATCGCTGCAAGATGACAACACTAAACTAAATACACAAAACAGCACAGAGGCTGCAAAAAATATAATCTTTTTCATTGTTTCTAATCTTTTTTATTTACTTTTATATACTTACAGAAACGCTTTGTTGTACACCAGAAGCGCACTGTTCGTCCATGTTTGTCAAACTGACATGAGGGCTTCCTTGCCGCTTGGCTATTATTCTTCCAAGAGAACTCCTTATTATTCGAGTTATTATTCGAGTTATGATTCGAGGAAGGAATCAGAAGTTCCAGGAAACCATAGCCGAGAAGTTTCTTCCAGGTTCAGACACTCCCATCAGTCTGTAATAACTGGTGTGGTCGTAGTATCGCTTGCCCAACAAGTTTTCTCCACGAAGGGTTATTTCCAACTGGTTTTCACCAAGTTTGAACTTCTTTCCGATGCTGGCATTCAAGAGCTGGTGCCCCTTGGTCTTCTCCTCGGGAGGAACGATTATATCTTGCGTTCCCACCACTTGCCATTCCAAAGCCACGAATCCCGACTTGGCAGGATTTTGTGCGGGCAATAGATAGCGTAACTCTGCGCGAGCCGACCATGGGGTGGAGAACGGAAGGCCATAACCTTTCTTCTCTCCACTGAGCTGGCGTGCGTAAAGGTACTCGCCGTCGGCATCCAATTTCAAGTATGGAAGAATCTTCCACGAAACGCTTGCCTCGAAGCCCCATCTCAGTACCTTGGCCTGTGTGTAATAGTAGAGCTGCAAGCCCTCCTTGTACTGAGGCGTAGGATTGAGATAGATATAGTTGGGGAAATAGTTGAGATAAGGAGTCAACTGCATCGAAAGCACACCCTTTTCGCATACGATGCCCGCATCCACCTGATAACTTTCCTCAGGCTTCAGACTGGTGTTGCCTTTCTCATAACGGAAGAGATTGTAGTTCACGCCGTCCATTCCCAACTCCTTGGCTATCGGCATACGGAAGCTATTGCCCACATTGAGTTTGAGCACCCAGTCGCCCAGCATCCGATTCACGCCCACCGACCAAGTGAAGCTGTTGTAGCTACGTCTCAGATTGGCGGAACGCTCCATATAAGTGGAATCTCCTTGCTGTAATGTACCTTGCAGCACAGTTCCATCCATGGGAGAATCGGAAGTTGATGCCTTCAACGGTGTCTTGTACCAATCGTGATAGCTGTGAATCCTCACGCTTCCACGGTCGAATCTCGCCCCGGCGGTCAAGCTGAGCTTGTCGCTCAAATTCCACTTGTCCATGGCGAAGACACCAAAGGTCAACTGCTCGAAGTCTGGTAAGATGAATCCCCATCCTCCCTGGCGGTTGCGTTGGTACTCTACGTTGCCCCCTGCCTGCAGGTCGTGTTTGCCCATCTGCTGCATCGCCTTCACGTTGGCGGAGAAGGTTTGCTTCGTAAAACTTCTCTCCAGGGTGTTCGTCGGTATCGGCATATAGCCATGCGACACTGGTTCGGCAAGTTCGCGCTGTCGGTTGTTTTGGTAGGCGAAATTACTTTCCAGCATGCCATCCGCCCAATTCCAGTCGGTATGATTTGATACCCAGAAGTGGTTGACGGTATGGTAAGGCAAGTCGATGTCGCGACGCGAACTGTCATAATCGATGTCAGACAATCTCACCTCCAAACCGTGAGCATTGGCAAAGAAACCAGCCTTTGCATTCACATCGGCAATGCGAAAAGAGGTGTTCCACCTGTCCCCAGCATATCCGAGCATCAGATTCCCATCCATTTCGCGTCCTGCCGTATTGCGAAGACGCTGGTCCTTGAGCTTAATCCAATAGGAGTAATACTCGATGCTGTCGGCAGGAACCTTGTAGTCGGCGTAATCCATCCATGTGGCATTCGCTTTATACCAGAACTTGCCGTTTCTACCTGTCAGTCGAACCGATGAGCCTATCGACTCATTGTTGGTTCTGCCAAAGAGATTCACCTGTCCGGCAAACTTCTTCAGCGGCATCGTGTTACTCTTCAGATTGATGACACCACCGATGGCATCGGAGCCATAGGTGAGCGAGGCAGGCCCCTTGATGACCTCAGCTTGGTCGATGGCATACTGGTCTATCTCCAGACCATGGTCATCGCCCCATTGCTGTCCCTCATGCTTGATGCCATTTTCTGCCACCAACACACGGTTGAAGCCCAAGCCTCGAATTACAGGCTTCGACTCTCCCGAACCTACATTCATTGCCTGCACACCTGGCAATCGGCTCAGCGTCTGCATCAGCGAACCGCTGAAATTTTCCTCTATGAATTTTTGGTTTGCCCTCACCACATTGAGGGCTGACTTCATCTGTATTTCTTTATTGGAGCTTCCGCTTACTACAACTTCTTTTAGGGATACACCATCCCTCATCATCCGCTTGACACTGTCTGCCTGAGCCGAAATCCTCGCCGAATCTTTAGGTAAGGACATAGCCTTGGCACTTGCCGTAAGCGCATGAAACAAGTTGATGAAAAGAGGAAGCACAATATATACCAGCTTTTTGTTTTTCATCATAAATCTTTGAAAATCAATCGGCTAAACCGACCATAAGGAAGCTAAATCGCCCGTCAGGATATAGCTATAGCCGATTTTGGTTTTGATTAATCATCAAAAAAACTACAAAGATAGGAATACAGGTGGAGCACGAGTAGAATGTACATCGCCTTGGCGGGTCTTGACAAATGGGCAAGACATGACAACGGCGATATGAACCATAGCAATAAACACTGCTATGTGAACGATGTTTGGTACCACATATGGCAAACTGTGCAATTGGCAGAGTATGCACTCGTGCATGAAGTTCTGCTCGGCTGTGAGATGTCCATCGTGGTGGATGTGATGCGCACATTCATAACAATAAGATGTAACGGCACTACCCTCCGCCTCCGAGTGGTGGTGGAAGGTGAAGGCGAGCATCATTGGCAGATACACCAACATCAGCAGCCAAGCAAACCGCATTCTTCTATTGTTAATAATACGCATTGTCCCAAACTTTTTATCTCGTTATTAGCATGAGTTTCTTAAGGCGAATGCTCATGTTACCTAACGGGTACAAAGATAACACTTGTTTTTCAAAACGCCATCAAACAACTCATGGAATTATCACTTTTTAGCAATTTTTCCGTAGTATCAATAGTCCGTTAAATTTTTCTTCAAAGCAAGGGTTTCCTATTGCTCACAGAAGGAGACGCTTACACATGGCATGGGAGATAGGCTGATGCACAGCGAGATATCCTGTGAGTCATGATCTCCTGACCTCCGCTATTTATAGGTTCATGATTGAGGAGTTGCGTTTCCATAAGCCATTGTGGTTTATACTATGAAGGGGCTGTATATGTGTTCTCGTATTTAGAAAACGAGATAGAAACAGGTATTGTGAAATAAACAATGAGAATTTGCCATATACTTTAATGGTGCTGTGCATACAAATATAAGTATGCGAAAAAATGTGTCAGAAATATCAGCAGACGCATAGCCCATTATAAATCAGAGAGTTGAGGGCTGATAGATAGCTGTTCGGTCAGGGTTATCTGCCAGCCATCTATCAGCCTTCATCGTCCATCTACCAGTTTACTTCCTAAAACATAGGCAAAATCGAAGTAAAACTTTCCTAAAGCATAGGCAAAACCAGATATAAACTTCCCTAAAACATAGGCAAAATCGAAGTAAAACTTTCCTAAAGCATAGGCAACAAACTGCGAAACTCCCGCACAACTGGAGTGTTGTTCCGGTGCTGCTTTTTGTTGTTTCGGTGGCACCGAAGTGTTATTCCGGTGCTGCCGGAGTGTTGTTCCGGTGCTACCGGAGTTTTATTCCGGTGCTACCGGAGTTTTATTAGAAGTTCCCAAACATCATATCATTCACCACGTAGGTGCATATATCGTCAAGATCGGGCAGAGAGTCGGCCTTTGTCAATTTGATGTCGCATTTCTTGCAGAAATCACTGGAATGCTGCGTCGAGCATTGAGTCTGTTAGTATCATAAATTTCAGTTTTTGCTTACAAATTTAGATAAAATTTCCGAATTATAAGCCAGTTGGGATAAAAACAGAAATGGATATCTCCGAGTGCTCGCTGATAGGCTGGGAGATAGGCTGGGAGATAAGTCGTTTCGGCGCTTATCTGCCAGCCTTTATTCTGTTGATATACAGCGAGATGTGTCGTTGCTGGAAGATATGGCAGATATTTTCACCAACTCGATTTTTGTATAACAATCTGTTGAGAATCCAAACAGCAATAAATCTCCGAAAAGATTTTGCCGTTTGGATTTAATGTTGTAGATTTGCAAATATGAAAACCCTCCTCGCTCACCGTCTCTCTCAATCTGAAACCAAACAATTGCCTTGTGCGTCTCACCGATGCCCGAGCGCCGTATACAACCACATAAAATACAATTATGACAGACAAACACCAGCTATTTAAAGAGTTTGTGCAAGAGTGCAACAAAAACAATTTCTATATAGGACAGGGAAATCCTGATTCTAAGATTTTGTTTATTGGTTGTGAATCATCAAACGAACTGAAAAAGATTAATGACGAGCATACATTTGAGTGCTTGAATGAGTTAAATGGCAAGAACTTCGATGATCTTTGGGATATCCGTCCGAAAGAGGGAGAGGGTTGTACATGGAGCAAGTATCAAAAGATAATCGATACTGTTTATACAAACAGAAAACATATTGCCGGAAAATTGGATTTTGAAGAAATGGCATTCTGTACGGAACTCAATAATGTTTGTGCTCGCCATTCTGCCGATGCCCCAAAGGACACTATAGAATCAAAACTTAAACTGTTCAAAGAATCAAAGTTCATACAATCTTTCCCCGTTGTTGTTCTTGCTTGCGGCAGTTATATTGTCAACCAAGGAAACAACAGACAAATTGATGATACTTTTGGAGTGACTTTCCGCAAGACAGGTCTGCCTGATGCAGACCAAAAATATTGGATTCATTACGATGGACAAGTTTCCGAGAGTCCCCGAAAGTTAGTTATTCATACAAGACAATTGAGCGGTCCGATAACGAACGAACTTTTGTATTCCATAGGAAACTCTATAAAGAATTTTCTTGGCTCAAATTGTGACTTATAAAAATAGCCTATTCCATTTGTTTTTTCAAATGGAATAGGCTTTTAAAATGTTAAGTGCAGCTGCATACAATTATAGCGCCATTATCCCTCCCGTTTCTTTGTCAATCACATTTTTCTTTATACCTTTGCACCCGAAACATCAAGAGCAGTTTAAAATCTGCACCAACCGAGCACGACAGCCACGGTGGTCAAGATACGATGTGGAAATACGTTTAATTTCAAAAACAAGTCATTATGAACAATTCATTTTACAACGATTTCGCTGCGTGTTTCGCAGCTTGTACACTCACTTCACTTGTCGAATCATTTAACAGTCAGGTAGGAAATCGTGGCTTCAACTCCATGCGAGCAGCCCATGACAAGGCTCTTATCGACGAGCTTGTGCGTCGTGGCGTAGACGTATCGGCAGTATTCGACGGAACAACCCTTTCTTTTGCCCATCATGTTGTGTTGGACAACAATAGCTTGATAATCAAGAAATAGAATTACGTAGCAACACATAACCAGCCGATGATGCCGTCTGCTCTTGGTATCATCGTCTGGACAACAACCTTGCGGAACGACTCAACAGACACATATCATTATCTCTGAGGAACTCGCTTGTGATGACTTATTCAGTAAACATTAAGTAATGCTTAATTTGTTCGTATCCAATTAGATTGCATTAACCGTTTTAGAACATCACTAAAGTTATGCAATAATTTTTTGGCATCAGGACTACTAGTCTGATGCTCTTTGAATAAATTTATAAAATATTTAATATCAGCAATACATGCCTCTCCCCAAGTATAAGAAGGTGTAAGGAAGTATTTATAGGGCTTTTGTTGATACAATTCTACAGCCTTATCAATATTACCTTTTAATACTTGATAATCTGCTAAATTAACCTGAGTTATAGGAGATTCTAATTCCTTCTTTGGCATGATTTCTAGGATTTTATCTGCATTTTCAAAAAAGGCATTCCTATTATTGTTTTCATATATAGACATTATCAGTCTTGCAAAACTTCTTTCATATACCTCAGGACATAAATATGGTTCATCCGGAAAATGGAGTGATAAATTCAGTATAGAACAAAAGAAAACCGCT
>OOAE01000662.1_pt1 | contig 30863 bp, 22 predicted proteins | sample 1671271 | NCBI WGS metagenome assembly OOAE01 (sample SAMN06348139, study PRJEB24527) | human gut metagenome | biome: human gut; feature: ankylosing spondylitis patient; material: feces | host: Homo sapiens | place: China | collected 2015-10 | reverse complement strand
CTGAGACTATACGCATTGCATGACTGTCGTATCACTCGAAATGTCGGATGAACCAGATTTTGCAGCTATAGATTTTGAAACCGCCAACAATGAGCGTTCTTCGGTATGCTCTGTTGGCGTGGTTATTGTTAAAGGAGGTGAGGTGGTAGATCGTTTCTACTCGCTCATCAAGCCAGAGCCAGAGTATTACAACTATTGGTGCAGTCAGGTGCATGGTCTTTGCGCTTCTGATACAGACAGTGCGCCGGTCTTCCCCGAAGTATGGAAGCAGATTGAGCCGAAGATAGCGGGGCTTCCGCTCGTGGCGCATAACAAGGCGTTCGACGAGAGCTGTCTGAAAGCCGTCTTCCGCGTCTATCAAATGGACTATCCCGACTACGACTTCTACTGCACTTGCATCGCCTCGCGCAAGGTCTGGCCCAAAGGTCGTCATACGCTTGACGTTATAGCAGCCCGCTGCGGCTATGACTTGACACAACATCATCATGCCCTCGCAGATGCGGAGGCCTGCGCAGCTATTGCGCTGGAAATATTATAAAGGCTGACAGATAGGCTGGCAGATAACTTATGTTTTTAGCTATCTGTCAGCCTATCTGTCAGCCTTTATTTTGTTTATACACAGCTTGTTACGCCGATGCTGATAGATATGGTGGATTTATTGCTTATAACCAATTCTTCTCAGCACCCACAATGCTGAGAAAAGCATTGCTATGCCTAAGATCCAGGAAATGGCAGCACTGGCTACGATGCCGAGCTGCTGTGTGAAGCCGGCTACGACAAAGGTAAGGAACGACACAGCGGCTACTGTCAGGGCGTATGGCAACTGCGACGATACGTGGTGAACGTGCTTACATTCGGCACCTGCCGACGCCATAATGGTGGTATCGGAGATAGGAGATACGTGGTCGCCGCAGACTGCACCTGCCATGCACGCCGAGATGGAGATGATGCGCAGCGGAGCGGTAGCAGGGAATACGGCGATGCAGATAGGGATGAGTATGCCGAATGTTCCCCAAGAGGTGCCGGTGGCAAAGGCGAGCAATGCTGCAACGATGAAGATTATTGCCGGCAGCAGCATCTGCAGACCAGAGGCTGTGCTTGCTACAACGCCCGACACGTATTCGGCAGCGCCAAGTGAGTCGGTCATGCTTTTCAGTGTCCATGCAAGGGTGAGAATCAGTATGGCAGGAACCATCGCTTCAAAGCCTTTGATAAGACAACTCATGGCATTGTCGAACTTCAACGTGCGGCGTGCCACGAACATTGCTATTGTAAGAATCAACGCTGCAAGCGAACCGATAACCAGTCCGACAGAAGCGTTGCTTGCAGCAAATGCATCTATGAAGTTGTGGTAGCAAGTGCTCGTTGCGTCGAAATATCCTCCGGAGTAAACCATGCCAGCCATGCAGAACACGATGAGCATAAGGATAGGCACTACAAGGTCGGCAACCGAACCCTTTGTCGTTGCTGGTTTCTTGCTGTCTTGCTTGGCACCCACACCGTGTTCTACGATTTGCAGTTTTGTGTCAATCACCTCATCTACCTGACCGCCGGTGCGTTCGTACCATTCCTGCAGACGTGCGTCGTACTTGCTCATCGCCTTGAAGTCGAAACCCGACAACACAATCATAAATATGAAGATGATAGTGAAGAAAGCGTAGAAGTTGAACGGTATGGCTTGGCAGAACAACGCCAGACCGTTCTCGCCACCCGACACGAAGCCCGACACGGCTGCCGCCCAGCTCGATATGGGCGATATGATGCAGACAGGGGCAGCAGTGGAGTCGATAAGGTAGGCGAGCTTCTCTTTTGTCACGCCATGGCGTATGGTTATCGGGCGCATCACCGAACCTACTGTGAGGCAGTTGAAGTAGTCGTCGATGAAGATGAGCAGACCGAGAATGATAGTCGAAATCTGCGCACCTATCTTTGTCTTGATGTGTTTTGAAGCCCAGCGACCGAAAGCAGCCGATCCGCCTGCCTTGTTCATAAGCGACACGATAGAACCCAGAACGACAAGGAACACGATTATGCCCACGTTCCAAGGGTCGGACAGACATGAAATAAGACCGTACTGCTTGGCATCAGCTCCCGTGCCAACGGTGTCGTTGAGCAGATGAGTCAAGAAGCCTTCAAAACCTGTGCCCATCGACATGCTGTATAATATAGCACCGAGCACAATACCTATGAATAACGATGAATATACCTCCTTGGTCTTCAGTGCCAGCGCAATGGCGACGACGGGAGGAAGAAGAGACCAGATAGTCCCGATAAAATTAAAATCCATAAATAATTATCCTTAAATCTTTTCGGAGTACAAAGTTAAGGCTTTATTGGGATTGTAGCAAAAAAGTTATAACAAAAAAAACGGATGGCAAGCTGTTTATGGCTTGCCATCCGTTTTTTTTACTTAGCGATTATCTCGAACACCTCTACGTTGCCCTCAATCTCAGCCTTCGCAGCCTTGTCGTTAAGGTTGACGTTGAAGAACGAGTTGTTGATGTCGGTAGAAGCGAGGAGCTTGCCCTTCTTGTCGTACTGGTTGAACTTAACGGCATTGCCTGGCTCTACATTGAGGAGCATGGTATATGCCTTTGTGCCAGGAACGACAGAGAACGAAGTCTTGCCACTGTTGCGGAACGATGTTACGGGGTTCTTGTCGAAGCCGAACATGGCAGCGTCGAGATTTGCTGATTCAACCTTGAAGTTGAGGCTCTCTGGAGTTGTGGGGTTCACCATGAACTCGCGAACAGCAATCCAACTCTTCTTCTCCGATACAGCCTTGCGGATGCGGACGTAGCGTGCCTTTACCGGCTCGCCCTTCCAGTGGATGATGTAAGTCTTGAGCAATTCGCCAGTGAGCTGTGTCCACGACTTGCCGTCGGCAGAAGCCTCGAGCACTACGTTGTCGAAGTAGTCGACATCGTCAACAGAGTTGCGACCTTGGAGTATCTTCACCTCACGAACGTCGCGCACTGCACCCAGGTCGGCACCCACCCAGTCGCCAGTAGACTGGCTCTGACCGCAGTGGTAGTATGTCGTAGAGTCGTTGTCGAACATCAGCTTGCTCTGTGTAGTAGCGAGTGTCGGATAAGTGCCCATGCCCTTATAGAAAGCAGGCACCTCGCCGGTGAGGTTCTTGAAGAACTCCTGCGCCATGTCGTCCATAGCGTTCTCGTAGAACGGCTGCAGCTTCATAGTGCCGAGTTTGTGCTTCTCGTAAGCGGCGCGTGCCTCCTTAGTCATGCGGTTAGCCACGAAAGCGTTCCAGAAGTTCTGTGCGTTGCCGTTGCGGAATGTCTTCATCAGCTTCAGTGTGCTCTTGCCACGCTTGCCGAGCAGTTCAAACTGCTCAAGCCACGGCTTCAGTTCTTTCATCAGAAGCTGGTTTTTGCAGTCGCGCTCCATTGTGCTCTTCGTCTTCTCCACGCGGTCGAACTCGCCATAGAGGTCGTTGTAAGCCTTCTGCGAGAAGTCGGCAAGTCGGAAGGTGTTAGTCTCCCACGACTCGGCGCGGCGATATCCCGTCTCTGTGTCGCAAGAGTGGATGGCGAAGGTGCGGTAAGCCTCGTGAGCCTCAGGGGTGAGGTCAACCAGACCGCGCTCCCAGTTGTCGATAGCATTGTAGTCGGCTACGTTCCAGTTGTAGTCAGCCACACCGTAGAGTGCGAGCTTCGAAGCCTCGCCGTGCTCCATCGGATTAGACAGTACGCCAGAAGTCATCTTCTCTGTGATGTCGGTCTCCAAGCCGTATGTCGGGCCCTGCATGATGATATGGCGGGCATAGTCGGTAACGGGGAAGTTCCACCAGTAGTAAGCAGGGCGCTTGATACGAGAGTCGACGAAGTCGAGAGTCTCCTTGGTGAGGTCAGAGCAAACCACAGCACCTGTCCAGAATACCTGTACCTCAGGGTCGAGCTCGTTGCCGTAGATGGCGAGCGGACCGTCTGGTCCAGGTTTAGCCCAAAGCTGCGAGTAGTCGGTAGGGCAGACAACGAGCGGAGCAACGTCGCCCTTAGCCTTCACGAACTCCTTGGTGAGTCGGTTTACGAGAGCCACCTGCTTGCTTGGGTTAGTGCCCTCGCCGTCGATATCGTCGAAGTGGATGGCGAATGAGCGCACACCGAGTTCGTACATGAGGTTGAACTTGTTTACGAGGTTGTTATAATCCTCCTCGTTCCATTTGATGTCCTGGCCCGGGTGGATAGCCCACACGAAGTCGACGCGGTTGCGGCGGCAAGCCTCTACGAGCTCGTGAATGTTCTTAGCCTGCTCAGGAGGGTAGGGCAGACGCCAGTTGGGGCAACTGTGATATGGGTCGTCCTTCGGGCCGTACACATACTCGTTGAGCTTGTTGCGTCCGTAGTAGTCGATGAGCGAGAGGCGCACCTGATGCGACCATGGCTCGCCGTAGAAGCCCTCTACAACGCCACGCAATGGCAGGTCGGGATAGTCGTTGCAGGTGAGTGCCGGCACCTTGCCCTGCGCTGCTGGACTCTCTACAATCTGTCGCAGAGTCTGAAGAGCGTAGAACGCGCCACGCTCGTCGTAGCCCACGATGTTGATACCCTTCTTGTCGACAGTGAGGAGGTATGCTCCCGACACCATCTTCTTCAGACCAGCCTTCTTAGCCAGTTTCTCGCCGAAGGTGATGTTGAGCGGAGTGCCCTTAGCATTCTGTTTGAGGAAATCGATATCGTTTGTAAACTTACCCGCCTTGTCGATGAGCTTCACACCGGCGCTGAGGTCGGTCCAAGTCTGCATGTCCATGTTGAGGTTGTGCGGTGTTGGGTTTACGACGATACCATGGTGGTCGAGCAGTTTGCCCGGCACCATGTTCACATCCTGCTTTTCACCACGCTGCGAGTTGAGGTCGAAGCTCTCGGTCTGCGCAAAGGCGCTACCGCAAGCGGCAGTGAAGAGTGCTGTGAGAAGGAGATTGTTTTTAATCATTGTTATGTTTGTTTTTAGTAAAATCGATTAGGTGTATGTTGCTGTTCATACATCAGTACAAAGTTACTTATTTTGTGTTGATTGGTAAAATAGGCAGGGCTCTTTTAATTAATTTTAGTAAGTGCGGAGCTAAAACGTGTGGGTGAGCACTGCGGAATGGAAAAAAATGTGTAACTTCGCATTTGTATGATAGACCACGCAACGATAGAAAGGATAAAAGACGCTGCCAACATTGTGGAGGTGGTGTCAGAGTTTGTTACACTTCGCAAGAGTGGAAGCAACTATAAGGGTTTGTGCCCGTTCCACGACGAGAAGACCCCGTCGTTCTACGTGTCGCCTGCACGCGGCACCTGCCATTGCTTCGGATGCGGCAAGGGCGGCAACCCCGTCGGCTTCATCATGGAGCATGAGCAGATGACCTATCCTGAGGCGTTGCGATGGCTCGCACGAAAGTATCATATCGAGATAAAGGAGCGCGAACTCTCCGACAATGAGAAGCGAGAGCAGAGCGAGCGCGAGAGTATGTTCATCGTGAACGAGTGGGCTGCCTCCTACTTCCAGCACCTTATGCACGACACCGCCGACGGCGTAGCCATCGGTATGCAGTACTTCCGCAGCCGTGGGTTTCGCGATGACATCGTCAGCAAGTTCCAGTTGGGTTACGACGATACTGACCGCCGTGCCTTAGCGCAGGAAGCACTGCGCAAGGGCTACAAAGAAGACTTTCTGCTGAAGACCGGCATCTGCTACAAGAACGACCGTGGCGAACTAATTGACCGCTATGCCGGACGCGTTATCTTCCCGTGGATAGGCATCAGCGGAAAGGTGGTGGGCTTCGGCGGACGACTGCTCGATTCGCGCACAAAGGGTGTGAACCAGAAGTATGTCAACTCGCCCGACTCGGATATTTACCATAAAGACCGCGAGTTGTATGGCATCTATCAGGCTAAGAAGGCGATAGCCAAGGAAGACCGTGTGTACATGGTGGAGGGCTACACCGATGTTATCTCCATGCACCAGTGCGGCATAGAGAACGTAGTGGCTAACTCGGGTACGGCGCTTTCTGTGCACCAGATACACATACTGCACCGCTTCACGTCGAATATCACCCTACTTTACGACGGCGACGCGGCTGGTATACATGCTGCGCTGCGCGGTACCGACATGCTGCTCTCGGAGGGTATGAACCTGAAGGTGTTGCTGCTGCCGGACGGCGACGACCCCGACTCGTTTGCACGCAAGCATTCGGCAGACGAATTCCGTAAGTACATCGAAGAGCATCAGACCGACTTCATTGAGTTCAAGACCGACCTGCTGCTGCGTGGAGAACGCGACCCGCTGAAGCGTTCGGAGGCAATCAACTCTATAGTGCGCAGCATATCGTTCGTAACGAACCCTATCCTGCGCGACACCTATCTGCACGACTGTTCGGTGCGTATGGGCATCAACGAGGCTACGCTCATCAACACGCTTAACAACTTCATACGCAGCAACCGCGAGGCAACCGCTTCCTCATCGGACAATTCGCAAACGACGCAACCGACGACTCAAAACTCAAAACTCAATATTCAAAACTCTCCTTCCCCTTTGCAGCAGGCATCGAAGGTGGAGCAGATGCTCGTAGAGTTGATTGTGCGCAACGGCGATACCGTCATATATAATAATGTAGAGACGGAGGACGGCACGACGGTGAACCTTAACGTGGCGCAATACATAGCCTATAACCTTGGTGTCGACGGACTGAAGTTTGCCAATCCGCTCAACTCCCGCATCCTCGACGAGGCGGTGAACCATGCTGGCGATGAGCAGTTCTGTGCCGAGCAGTTCTTCCTGCACCATTCTGACATTGAAATATCGCGCATTGCCACCGACCTTTGCATGGACAAGTATCAGTTGCTCGACGAACAGAAGGCGGCACGTGCCGACGAGGAGAAGAATGCTGACGAGCTGCGCGTCGAAGAGGAGAACCGCATCGAAGCACTGCGCCAACAGACCGAGCATCTGCTCAACGACTTCCGTATGGACTATCTGGAGCAGCGCCTGCGCGACCTGAAGCGCGACATATCGCTCGCAGTGAACGACCCCGAACGCCTGCAGCAGCTGATGGAGGAATACAAGACGGCACACGAACTGCGCTCTCAGCTCGCCCGGTTGTTGGGAAATAATATTATAGCATGATAAGTTGAAATGGTGTAATGTTGATGTGTTGACAAATGAAGCATATCTCAACATGACAACATCTCAACATAACAACAAACGATATGTTCTACATCCATTGGGTATTCATATTAGCTTACGTCTTCATTATTGTCAGCATCATGCTGGCAGTATTGATGGACAACCGTCAGCCGGCAAAGACAATAGCTTGGGTGATGGTGCTACTCTTTATGCCCATTGTTGGAATAATACTTTACGTATTCTTTGGTCGTAACACTCGTAAGATGACGTTTATATCGCAGCGATCGCTTGACCAGTTGTCGAAGCGGTCGATGCTGGAGTTTGTGGAGCAACGCCAATTGACGTTACCCGACGACTATCGTTCGCTCATACAACTCTTCACCAACCAAAGTCTTGCCCTTCCGTTCAAGGACAACGAGGTGGAGTTCTACACCGACGGCTACGAGTTCTTCCCCGCATTGCTGAAGTCGATAGCTTCGGCACGCAAGCATATACATCTTGAGACATACATCTTCGCCGACGATGCACTCGGACGATTGGTGGCGGATGCCCTCATCAGCAAGTCGAAAGAGGGCGTAGAGGTGCGCCTCATCTACGACGATGTGGGATGTTGGCGTGTGCCGCGCTCACTATTCGAGCGTATGCGCCGTGCTGGGGTTGATGTCAACGCCTTCATGCCTGTTAAGTTCCCTGCGTTTACGAGCAAGGTGAACTACCGCAACCACCGCAAGGTGTGCATCGTGGACGGTGTTGAGGCATTCGTGGGTGGTATGAACATCGCCCTGCGCTATGTGAAAGGACTGTATGGCGGACAACTGCCGTGGCGCGACACCCACGTCCGAATACGTGGTGGAGCGGTGTACGCCCTGCAGCGTACGTTTCTCGTCGACTGGTACTTCGTCGACCGCACGCTCGTCACCAACTCGAAGTACTATCCGCCGATGCCGTGGCGCATAGAGAACAGCTGCTTGATGCAGGTAGTGACGAGCAGCCCGATTGCCAAATGGCCGGACATCATGCAGGGTTATGTGCGCATACTGCTTGAGGCGAAGAACTATGTATACATGGAGTCGCCTTATTTCCTGCCTACTGAGCAGGTGCTCTTCGCCATGCGCACGGCAGCACTTGCCGGCGTAGATGTGCGACTGATGATTCCGCGTCATAGCGACTCGCGACTGCTTGAACTTTCGTCGATGTCGTTTGTTACGGAGGTGATAGAGGCTGGTGTAAAGATATTGCTATATGAAGGCGGTTTCAACCATAGCAAACTGCTCGTTTCTGATGACACGCTCTGTACCTGCGGTTCTACAAATATCGACTTCCGTAGCTTCGAGAACAATTTCGAAGCCAATGTCTTTGTCTACGACCGCACAACGGCACTGCGAGTGAAGGAAATCTTTATAATTGATGAGCAAGAATGTGTAGACTTCCTGAGTGTGTACGGTGAGCGGAAACGCCCATTCATGCACCGTCTGGCGGAGTCGTTCGTGCGCTTGTTCTCACCACTGTTATAAAAGTAAAAAAGTAAAAGGGTAAAAAAGTAAAAAGAAATAGGAGGTATGGGCATCTTGCCCGTACCACGCATCCAAAAGCTTTTTTGCTTTTTTACTCTTTTACTCTTTTACTTTTTTACCTTTTTATCTTTAAATAACGTTGAAGTGTTTCAGCGCATTCGCTATGCCGTCCTCATCTACGCTGCTCGTGATGTAGTCGGCGTGCGCTTTCACCTCGTCGAGCGCATTGCCCATAGCGACACCAACGCCCGCTGCACGCAGCATAGTGAGGTCGTTGCCGCCGTCGCCGAACGCCATAGTCTCGCTGATGTCTATACCCATGTGCTCGGCAATGGCGCGGATGCCGTTCGCCTTGTCTGCCTTGGCAGACGTGAAGTCGCAGAACGCCGGATACCAACGGGCTGCTGTGCTGTTTGGTACGAGTGGGAGGAGTTCGCGCTCCTGCTCTTCGTCAAGGAACGGTGTTATCTGCAGTACGCCCTGCTTCATCACTTCTTCTAACGGCACGTCGAACTTGTCGTACGTCACCTTCAGCATATCGTAGAACACGCTGTCGACTGTGGCATCGCGGTTGACAATCTGTATATCCTTTGTACCCACGACAATAACCGGCACATTGTTACTTTTACAGTAGTCGACAATCGTCTCCACCTCGTTGGCAGGTATGAGGTCCTGTCGCACCACTTCGTCGCCGTACACGCATTGGGCACCGGTGGCGAGGATGAAGCCGTCCATCAAGTCTTCTACTTCAGCTATGTTGTTGAGCAGCTGATGCGGTCTGCCGGTAGCGGTCAGTATTTTCACACCGCGTGCACGAGCCATGCGCAGGGCTTCTATTGTCGATGATGGTACTTTATGTGTTTTGAAGCTGACGAGCGTGCCGTCTACGTCGAAAAACAGGGCTTTTATCATATCCTTATACTTTTACTCCTTTACTCTTTTACTTTTACCTTTGCAAAGGTACTGAAAAAAGTAAAAAAGTAAAAAGGTAAAAAGTAAAAAAAGTAAAACGCTAAAAAGTAGGAGTTATGGGCATCTTGCCCGTACCACGCAGCCACAAAACATATTTTTAAATTGTAAAAGCGTAAAATCAAAAAAATAATTACTACTTTTGTAATTCCTTATTCACGCGGAACATACATTAAACAACCATTAATCAGTATAGGAAATGACAGAGCAGACGCAACTTGCATGGAACATAATAGAGACAACGAACACCAACCTCTTCCTCACCGGTAAGGCAGGCACGGGTAAGACTACCTTCCTGCGCCGTTTGAAGGAGGAATCGTCGAAGCGCATCGTGGTTGTTGCGCCTACGGGCATCGCTGCCATCAATGCCGAGGGTGTCACTATCCACTCGTTCTTCCAGTTGTCGTTTGCACCGTTCATACCCAACTATAACCTCAAGGAGCAGCAGTTTCGCTTCTCAAAGCAGAAAATAAACGTAATACGCTCTATCGACACGCTCGTCATCGACGAGATTTCCATGGTGCGTGCCGACCTGCTCGACGCCGTAGACAGCGTGCTGCGCCGTTTCCGCAAGAACAACCTGCCGTTCGGCGGTGTTCAGATGGTTATGATTGGCGATTTGGGTCAGCTTGCTCCCGTTGCAAAAGACGACGAGTGGCAGATGCTCTCGCGCTATTACGCCACGCCTTACTTCTTCTCGTCGCTTGCCCTGCAGCGCACACGCTACGCCATCGTCGAACTGACGAAGGTGTATCGCCAGAGCGACAAGCGTTTCCTCGACATACTGAATAAGGTGCGCGAGAATCGTGCTGACGCTGCGGTGCTCTCTGCGCTAAACTACCGCTATATACCTGACTTCAAGCCACGCAAGGAAGACGGCTACATACGTCTTACGACGCACAACTGGCAGGCGCAGCGCATCAACGACCACGAGCTTGAACAGCTCCCCGGCAAGCCCTATACCTACACTGCCACCATCGAAGGCAAGTATCCTGAGATGCTCTTCCCGACCGACGAGACACTCACGCTGAAGACCGGTGCGCAGGTGATGTTCGTTAAGAACGACTCGTCGGCAGACAAGGCTTACTACAACGGTATGATTGGCACCATTGCCGAGATAGATGCCGAGGGTTTTATTGTGACAGCGAAGGACACTGGCGAGAATATCCGAGTGCAGCCCGAGCAGTGGGACAACACGCGCTACGTGCTCAACGATAAGACCAACGAGATAAGCGAGGAGGTGGAAGGCACATTCACGCAGTTCCCCGTGAAGACAGCATGGGCAATCACCGTTCACAAGAGTCAGGGCTTGACGTTCGACCACGCCATTATTGACGTGCAGCGTGCCTTCACCCACGGACAGACATACGTGGCTCTCTCGCGTTGTCGCACACTGGAGGGTATGGTGCTGAGCGCACCACTACCGCAGGCGGCTATCATTCGTGATGAGGCTGTAGACGAATACGCCACGCACGCCATTGAGCACACACCGAGCGAGGGACAGATAGAACAGTTGCAGCGCGACTACTATCTGTCGGTGGTGAGCGAACTGTTCGACTTCCGTCCGCTCATGGATGCCTTCAACCGTGTGCTCGACTTGCTCGACGGTCATTTCCGCCGTTCCTTCCCGAAGCTCATTGCCGAATACAAGGCACGCACGGGTACTATAAAGACCGAGCTTATGGATGTAGCCGAGCGCTTCAAGTTGCAGTACAGTCAGATCGTAATCGCTTCTGCCGACTATCAGACGAATGCCCTGCTACAGGAACGTCTGAAGAAGGGCGCCGAATACTTCGCTCGAAAGATTACCGATGTGGAGGAGCTTGTGAAGAAGACGTCGGTGAAGACCGAGAACAAGGACGTGAAGAAACGTTACAACGATGTGTTCCCAGCGCTCAAAGAGGTGGTGATGCAGAAGCGCGCCCTCCTCAACTGTGTCAAGGCTGACGGCTTCACTCTGCACAGCTATCTGCGCCAGCGTGCCCTGGTACTTGCCGGAAAAACAATATCAGAAAAATAGACAAATGGTATGGTTCTTATACCTATGAACCATTATGGACTTGTATGGTTCGTCACTTTACCATAACTTTGCCCTTTGACAGGTAATGCCGTGCAAACGGCATTTATAGTATAACCTAAAAAACGAATTACTATGAGTAGGTTTTTTCAAGTGAAGCCTAAACAAGTGTTTGAAAAGGTGGAGCTGAAAGCCATCTGCTTTACCCCAGAGAACATCGAAGCGGAAATCGCTTTGTTGTAATCAAAATTTACGTATAATAAATGTGTCGAACAACATTTTATTCAATATAAAAGATAAAAGCGGGATTTTTAGTTGTTTTGTCTTTTATAAAAGATAAATTTACTATTTTTGCGGAAAATATCTTTTATAGTGAATAAATATGGCAACAATTAGGAGACAATCATACATTGACAAGATAGAGAAATATCTTGGGAAGGAAACGATAATAGTGCTTGTTGGTCAGCGTCGTGTTGGTAAAAGCTGTATCTTGAAAATGATACGTGATGAAAAGATGGCTGATTCAGACAATAATGTTATCTATATAGATAAGGAGAAGTGGCAATATGATGCCATACAGACTTATCGGGATCTCAATGAATATATTGAAAAGCATTGGGCGAACGACAAGTACAATTATATCCTTATTGACGAAGTGCAAGACATAGAGGAGTTTGAACGCTCCGTACGCAGCTTTCGCACTGAACCAAACACGGACATCATTATAACGGGTAGTAATGCCAGTATGCTGAGCAACGAACTTAGTACACTCATTGGAGGCAGATATAAAGAAATCTATATACAGTCTCTCAGTTACAATGAGTTCTTGGAGTTTCATAATCTTTCAGACAATGACGAGTCGCTGTCTTTGTATATACAATATGGAGGAATGCCTGGTCTGGCAAAAATCGGTTTGGAAGAGGATGATGCAAGAGAATATCAGATAGATATATACCATACCGTGCTTCTGAAGGATGTGATAATGAGGAACCAGATAAGAAACGTTCCTTTCCTTGAGAACTTGGTACGCTTTCTGGCTGACAATATAGGAAAGTTGATATCGGCTAACAGTATTGCAAAATATATGAAGTCGCAAGGCGAGTCAATCACTTCTTCTGTTGTCATCAATTACATTTCTTTCTTATGCGAAGCATACATCTTGCATAAGGTTAACAGATATGACATACACGGTAAGCGCGTCTTTGAGAACAATGATAAGTTTTACTTTGAGGACAATGGCGTAAGAAATGCCATAGCTGGTGGTACAAGGGAAGGAGATATTGAGAAGGTTATAGAGAATATTATATATGAACATCTCATCCGACTTGGTTATCAGGTTTATGTAGGACAGCTACAGGCTGGTGAGATAGACTTTGTATGCACAAAGCCAGAAGGACAACGTATCTATGTGCAGGCTTCGTTCATTATAGCGGAGCAAGCTACACGTGAAAGAGAATTTGGCAATCTGCGTTCTATTAAGGACAACTATCCGAAGTATGTTATCTCTATGACACCGCTTCTTACAAAGAATGACGATGATGGCATAACACACATTCATCTCCGCAAGTTCTTGCGAGAAGGTTTGTAGAGATTATTACTTACAAAGTCTGTAAGCATAATAAAAGATACCATCAATGCAAGTATTTTAATTGCCGTAAACGCGAAAAAATCCACCATATCTCCCAGCATGCGTGTAACGCGTTGTTGGGTAGTGAGTTAGAGGCTGGTAGATAGCTTCTGTTTTGCAGATATCTACCAGCCATCTATCAGCTTGGGTTCTATAGTTTATGATTGGATTAGTTCATGGTTCTAACTTATGGCAAACAACATATTCTTTCAGCCCTTCGTCGGCAAGCATTATGCCGACGGAGGTATGCGAGGCGCTCGACAAGTATCAGCCCGAGTATGTCGTCGTTTGGGGCAAGCGCCTTTGGGATAAGATGCCGGGCGAGCGATGGCAGGACGGCGAGCCGATAGTAGTGGACGGATGCAGTACGGCGACGGGCGCTTATCTCCTGAACAACGGCAGACGTGTGAAGACGATGGCGGTGAACCATCCTTCCGTAGGCTATTCGTGGGATTATTGGTATCGTGTGCTGGAAAAATTCTTCTTGCATTAAACGGTGGAAAAAACAACGTAGGTTTCGGAAATGAGGCATAATAATAGCCTGATTTCTTTCGCAATAAGTCATCGTTCTGCGTCCGCCGTCCGATCAGATTCCGTCCGCCGCCCGATTGGGTTGCGTTCGGTGTCCGATCGGACGGCGTACGGTGCATGGTGAGAATTTGTGGTGTTAAGGCTAACTTTTGATAAGTTAGGCAGCATCTCAACAATAAAAATAAGTGAACTTAGAATTGCAATTCTTATCTTTGCAATTCTTGTATTGTCTTCGATTTACACTAACGTTTGGTGTAAAAGACAGATAAATGATAATTTACCGACGCTTGACCATTCATTAAGAGTGGCAATAGTTCGTCTCGCTGCTTAGTTAATTCAACCATTTCACAACGGTTCTCTATTATTTCTGCTAATATAGAGTCAAACTTGTTTCTAAAATCAGCATTTGGACTGACCAATACAAATAACTCTTTCAAATCTTTGTCAGAAAGATGCCCGACAGTAGAGCCTTTTGCTCTCAACTCTTTAGCCTTTATATATGGGGCAATGTCATATTTTGTTTGCATAATAGAAACGGTTGAGTTGGATTTTGCCCTTAGTCTTACACTTCGTTGGTTCAGATAAGACACATTGTCATTCCAATAGTTCATGTGGAAATTTCCGTCCATTCCTATCAACAAATCACACTTCTGTAATTTATGCTTGTCATCAGTTTCTTCTGTTGAATATGCAGATACGCTGTTCTCTAATATATCCCGAATACGCACGACAGGTATGTTGGTAGGCTCTTCTGTAAACAATTCCGTAGAGAAAGGAAAGCCGTATTGAACGGATAATTCATCAAATATATTGGCAGCATTCCACCCTTGTGGTATTTCACGCTTCAACTTCTCATTCCATACCATAGCACCGCCACTTGATTTGTAAGGCTTGCCCTCCTCATTTGGGAAGTCAAACTGTACAAACCAATAGTCGTAGAGTTGCTTTGCCATTGCCTCTAAATTATCATTTATCGGCATCGTTTCTTTCTTCCCTTATATTATATAGAGACCAATACAAGTTTTATGACATGAAAGAAACAATTATACAAACCGTTTTAGACGGTATGCGAGCGGTTCTGACCGATAATCAATTGGAGTTGCTGACAGATGTGACCCGAAAGGCATTATCTGAGTGTGATATTATGCCAAAGGCAACAGAGGAAGAACAATGCAACAAGGAAAACGCTGAACTTCTTGGAGCTTTTATATCCTCAAAGAAAGTGGAGGGTTGTTCTGAAAAGACAATCCACTATTATAAGTCTTCCATTGAGAAGCTGATAGCGACAGTGAAGAAGAATGTGTGCGACATCTCTACTAATGATATTCGTTGTTATCTCGCTGACCAACAGGAACAACGAGGACTGAGCAAGGTTACTATTGACAATTTGCGCCGTATATATTCCAGTTTCTTCTCTTGGTTGGAAGACGAGGACTATATCACCAAAAGCCCTGTGCGCAGAATCCATAAGGTACGCACAGATGCTTTGGTGAAAGAGGTGCTTACTGACGAGAATATCGAAGTATTGCGTGATAGTTGCCAAGAATTGCGTGATATTGCTATGATTGACTTGCTACTTAGTACTGGTATGCGTGTGGGCGAGTTGGTGAAAATCAATCGTGAAGACATTGACTTTCAAGAACGCCAATGTGTAGTGTTTGGCAAGGGCAATAAAGAACGTGAAGTGTATTTCAACGCAAGGACTAAAATCCACCTCAAAAAGTATTTGGAGCAACGCACGGACACTAATCCTGCATTGTTTGTAAGTCTGCATGAACCACACACACGGCTAACCATTAGTGGCGTGGAAGTGCGTTTGCGCCAACTCGGGAAACGAGTAAACCTCAACAAGGTACACCCACACAAATTCCGTAGAACATTGGCAACAATGGCTATTGACAAGGGTATGCCGATAGAACAAGTGCAAAAGATGTTGGGACACGTGAAGATTGACACAACGCTGCATTACGCTATGGTAAATCAGACAAATGTAAAGATAGCACACCGCAAATTCCTTAATTAAGGTTTACAAATTATAGATTCTGCTTGATTTTGAGTACCTTTGCATCACAAAATGAAAGCAAGCAGAGCATGAAACTAAATGATATAGCAGAATTTGTCACAGACAAAATTAGCAGTAGTGGCATTTCTTTAGATAGATATGTCACTACGGATTCTTTATTACAAAACAGAAGAGGTAGAGAAATAGCTCAAAATCTACCTCCAATGCCGTGTGCCCTTACTCATTATAGGCAAGGTGATGTTTTGGTAGCAAACATTCGACCTTATCTAAAAAAGGTCTGGTATGCTGATTCAGAAGGTGGTTGTTCTTCGGATGTTCTGGCTTTCAGAGCTAAGAATGGGCATTGTCCGTCATTTCTTTATACAGTTCTAATGCAAGATGCATTCTTTGATTACGCAATGTCTGGAGCAAAAGGAAGCAAAATGCCACGTGGTGACAAAGACCAAATCATGCGTTATGAATTGCCGACATTCACTCCTTTGGAGGAAGAGAATATCGGCAATATGATGATTGATATTATGTCAAAAATCAATGTCAATCGTCAGATAAATGATAATTTACCGTGGCTTGACCGTTCATTAATAATGGTAGAAGTTCGTCTCGCAATTTAGTCAATATGTCTATTTGATAGCGGCAATTAACCATTTGCTCATACATCCATTTACATTTCATATTATATTCACTTAAAATTTTTGTTGAAGGATATAGCAATGAAATATTATTAATTTGTTCTGCACTAATATTGGGTTGGGCACATCCACTTGCTAATTGAAATATTTGATTTCTAAAATAATCAATCTTTAGTGAGTTTATCAAGTATGGCATTTTTTCAATCGGATTGTTTCCTAATTCAAATTTCCCGACTCGCTGATTTACAAAGTAACCAGTTTCACTATAAGGTACAATCGCAAATTTTCCAATAGTTGCTCCTGTCATAGCTATTACTACATCATTTTGATATGCATAAAATTGTTTGTTGGCATTATTTTCGATATATTGACAACCATTCATATTCAATGTGTAATCTTCTTGAATATTTCCAATTTTGATAACAGGAATACCTTTCGCTTTAAAATCTGAAGACTTAATTGCATATCCTGATTTACAATTAGCATATGTTCCTACAGTTTTCACAGTCCACCCATTAGGTATTTCACGCTTTAGCTTCTCATTCCATACCATAACTCCGCCACTTGATTTATACGGCTTGTCCTCCTCATTCGGGAAGTCAAACTGCACAAACCAATAATCGTAGAGTTGCTTTGCCATCGCTTCTAAATTATCATTTATCTGCTTATTAAGTTCTATCTTGCGGTCTAAATCAGAGAGGCATTTAGCTATGTCTCTTTGTTTTTCTAAATTAGGCAACCTTATTTCAATACCTTGGAGAGCAGATTTTGAAATTTCTTTAAACGTTGTTCCTGATCCAAGTGCTTCAATTTCTTTCATATGGAATTGAAGATAATAATACATATAATCTGTGTCACAAATGGATTTATCCAACACTAAGTTCTTAAAGCCTTGATTAGTACAACATTCATTTTCATTGATAGCCAACAAGCCTATTGGTGCTCTTGAAGACATCAAAATATTGTATGGTGGTATCATTTGTGCAGAGCAATTATTGAAACCTATTTCTGAAATATTCCGTTGTCCTCTTCTTATGATTTTCTGCTTTTGGCCTGACAAATCTTTGGGAGTTATCCATATAATACTTCCATCATAATTTTCAGAATTATGCGTTGAGGGAGTTGCACCATTAACAATATCTGCAACATCTCCTAACTTGTATTTCTTTAGTTCCATTCTATTTTATTTCAATCTTTAAATAGTGCAAGTCCGACTTGTACTATTGTTAAAACCAATTTTGCAAGAACACTTGCGAAATTATCATTCCTTACCCAGCAGTCCTCTCACTTCTTTATCGAAGTCAGAGTCAATGCGTTGCGTCTTATTAAAAATGTCATATTCTTCTTCCGCTTTCTTCTTGGCTTGCGCTGCCGATATTTTTCCTTTGTCGGGCAATATCTGGTATTTGCGGAATGTCAAGAATTCATTGACACTTGCCGAGAACTGCGCCATGTTGAACGTGTTTTCACGCTCAATGAGGTCTTCAATATAGTCGAAGAAGCCAGTTACGGCACGCTCCAGCTGTCGGATTTCCTTCTCTTGTAGATAGTTCTTGGCAATGCTGACATCTGATTTCAGAACACGTCCATCTGGGGCATTTTTCCAAGTGGTCAATCCCATGTGGTCTTTCGTATGGTCTGCCTTTGAATAGATAATCTCCGCTGCGGTCTGCCCAGTGATGGCATAGTGGAAGAGGTTTTGTATCATTGCGTAGAAATCGTGTGTTGTCGGAGAGTTCTTGTCATAGTCGGTGCTACATTCTGCGTATATGTCCGTAATCTGTTGCCAAATGCGACGTTCACTTGCGCGGATAGAACGCACACGTTCAAGCAATTCGCGGAAGTAGTCCTTGCCAAACACTGCCGTTCCTTGCTTCAACCGCTCGTCGTCCATGACGAATCCCTTCTTGATATACTCACTCAGAATCTTGGTAGCCCACTGACGGAACTTTGTAGCCTTTGCCGAGTTGACACGGTAGCCAACAGCAATAATCATATCAAGATGGTAAAAATCTACCAGCTCCTCAACATTGCCACGAATCCCCCTGTTTACGACGGTTGCAATTTTTGCAACCGTCGTGTCGGGCAGAAGTTCGCCAGTCTTGTAAATATTTGAAATATGACGGCTGATGCCAGACTTGTCAATGCCAAACAGTTGAGCCATAGCTTTTTGGGTACACCAAAGCGTTTCGTCCTTTATGACTACTTGCACTTTGCCGTCCGCATCCGGCATGCTATACAGAAGATATTGAATCTCGTTACTCATCGTCGTGTTCCTTCCCTACGTTTTCGTTGAAACTGATACTATCCAACTGCTTCAGTATCTCTTCTTCGAGGCGGTGGCTCTCCTCAAACTGTGCTTTCAGCGTTGTTTTGTATTCGTCCATACGCTTGTTGAACTCCTCCTCGGTGATGTCCACATAGTCAATCTTAATGTCGAAATACTGACCTGCAGAAAGGATGTAACCTTTCTCTTTGATTTCATCGTATGTCACAGCTACCGAGAAGTCGTCAACAGCCTCCTTGTTCTGGAATGTGTTCACGATCTTGTCGATCTCGAAATCGCGAAGACGGCGTTTCTGATTATTACCTTCCTTATATTCCTCACCCAGTTTGCTTGCATCGATGAGAATCACCTTGTCGCTCTGTGCCGATTTGTCAAAGAACAGCACGGAGACATTGGTACCGGTAGTAGCGAACACGTTTGACGGCATAGACACACATCCATACACCCATCTTTCATCTACGATGCGTTGCAGGATGCGCTTCTCTACGCCACTCTTAGATGTAATAAATCCTGTAGGTATGACGATAGCGCCCTTTCCTGTTGGCTTCAGCGAGTTGAGCAGATGCTGGATGAAGCAAGTGTAGATAGCCATTTTAGGTTTGTTCGGATCTACCTTTTTCACAGAGTTGGGAACACCAGCCCAGAAACGGATTGTGTCGGCAGCGAGCGTGTCACGATACTCTGGAAAATCGAGTTTGAACGGTGGATTGCTTACAATGAAATCGAATTTCTTCAGCACACCATTATTCTCTTTGTGCGATGGTTCGGTAAGCGTGTTGCCTTGCACCACATTAGGCAGAGAAGCCGAAAGGTTGTTGAGGATAAGATTCAGACGCAGCATCTCGGATGATTTCTCTGAAATGTCCTGCGAGTAGATGGAGCATCGGTCCTCACCTATCTGGTGAGCCAACGCCATGAGCAGCGTGCCTGTACCTGCCGACGGGTCATAACAAGTGATGCCACGGAAGTCCGACTTGTCGCCCACAAGCAACCGCGCCATAACCTGCGCTATGGCATGAGGTGTGTAATATTCTGCATATTTTCCGCCACTGGCGTTGTTGAACCCCTTCAACAGGTACTCGAAGATGTGTGAGAAGAAATCATATTTTTCGCCAAACACATCCTCAAAGTTGAAAGAAGCCACATTGTTCATCAGAGCCTTGGCAAACTCATCACGCTTCTGTGTGTCGGTAACATATGTAGTCAGCGGAAAGAAAATATTCACTTTGCTCTTTCCTGACGTGGTGACAGAGAAAGTATCGGCATTGAGCGAGGCAATGTCAATGAGAGTAGCATCAAGCAGTGTAGAAAAATCGCCTTTGGTGGCAGAGTTATAAAGGTGAGATAGCGTATGCTCCGGCTTCATGCGAGGCACGGAGTGTGGAAGATAGCTGAAAAGGTCTTCCACTTCATCCTCAGTGAATTTGTCATATTCGGCATCCCATTTCTCTGCGTTTCTTAGGCGCTCGCCATAAACTTCATCGCGCTTTGCCTCATAGCCGAACTTATCATTAAAGAACTTGTAAAGAAACATTTCCGTTACAATCTTATATTCGCTGCCTGTGCCAGCCAATCCGTAAGCCCCGGTAGTGCTCTTCAGAGAGTCGATAAGGGCAATGGTAGCCTCAGATATATTGATGTTGCTCATTATTGTTTTTAATATGCGTAGTTACGTTGTTGTAAATATTCTGTTGTGATGAGATTGTTGATAAACTTGCGGTCCTTGATGTCTGCCCTTATGTGCATCTTCAGCAGTTCCTTGCCGATGATGGCAAGCACATCCTGTAGAAATGCCGGTTCGTTGTCGAGCTTGTTGATGTCGAGAAATATCATTCTGTCGATATCCTGCTTCATATTTGCCAGGTTCTCTGCAATCTCATATTCATGTTTTGATATGATCGGCTTTTCGCGCTTCTCGTTCTGTTCCTCAATACGCTTATGGATTCGCACAAACCGCTCGTCACCCTTGTACTTGCTTTTCAGCAGGCGGTTGCGACGATTGATTTCCCTTATTTTCTTCATCACCTCGTCCATGTACTGTATGCTTTCTTTTGCGTCAGCCGTGTCTTTAGGTACAAATCCCTTTTTGCGGAAATACTCACGGAACTCATCGGCAAGGATAACATATTTGTCCTCCTTTGTATCGAAGTTTGCCTCAAACTCAGCCTGCACACGCTCGCAACGCTCACGGATGTCGTTGACTATGATGCGCATTTCCTCAGGCATTCCTTTCTTGAACTCAAATTCCAGCTCAGAAAGTGCAACGTTAATGATGCCCGACACGTCAGCCTTATGCTCCGTGTTTTCAAGAAGATTGATGCGCTCGATGCGATGCGTCACCTCCGTGATAAGCATAGGAATGGTGCCGATAGGTAGCGATGCAAGTTTCTGCTTTGTTTCCTCGTCGCCGAAAGAACGCACTTGGTTGACAATAGCCTTTGCCTCCGAAAGCGTGTTGCGCAATTCATAAAGGCTGTCCTTGTTGTCAACCTCGTCAATCTGCTTACGGAACTCCTCCATATTATCAGTAGTGAAGTTAAAGAGAACGCTTTTTACTTGCCTGATTTTGGCTTCCACCTCTTCTTTCGTTACCATCACATCGTTGGCGATGTTGTTCTGTCCCGAGCCAATGCCGTCAGAAGTGCGGTTCAATTCACGCAGGTAGCGGTCGTTGGTAGCATCAAAATTCTCCTTGATGTTCACGAAATCAACCACATAACCATATTTAAAATCATGGTAAGGTCGGTTGACACGCGTCAAAGCCTGCAACAAGTCGTGCCCGTCGAGCGAGCGTCCGAGATACAGTTTCTTCAGACGAGGAGCATCAAAACCGGTGAGAAGCATCTTGTTGACAATGAGCACGTCCACTTCCTGAAGTTTCTTGAACCCCTCAATATACTCTTTACGTTCCAACTTATCGCCTTCGTCATGCAATATAAGCGAAGCGGTCAAAGGCCTGTAGCCAGAAGGCAAAGTCATTGGCTCTGCTGCCATTCCGAGCTGTTCCTCTTTATGCTGCCATATTTTCTCTGCATTATGAAAACGCTCCTGCCACAAGCGGAACATCTCTCTTGCCTGAGGGTTTGTCTTGCAGACAATCATGGCTCCGACAGAGTTGTCATTCTGCTCCCTGCGGAAACGGCGGAAGTCGGATATGACATAGTCGAGCAACGCATTAAGATAGCTTTCATCCTCAATGATCTTATTGCGGTCGATGTCTGACTTCTTCACTTTTACGCTTCCAGCCAATTTGTCGAGGATGTCCTCAATCTTTTCCTTGTAGATGGTCTCGACAGGCTCACGCATAAGTTTGCAAGTATAGCCGTCAGCGATGGACTTGTCGTAATAGTAGGTATGGATATAGTCGCCAAACACTCGCCAAGACTCACGCTCCTCCTTGAGAAGCGGCGTGCCAGTGAGGGCTATCTTCACAGCGTTTTTGTCAGCTTCGAGCAAATTCGCCAAGAAACTTCCCTTGGGGTTATATCCACGGTGTGCCTCGTCGATAAAGAATATACGTTGCAGGTTGGTGCTATAACTGTCGTCAACTTGCACCTTTGCCTTATCTTCTTTGAACTTCTGGATGTTGACCACCATGATCTCCAACTTGCCTTCATTGTTCTGTGTGATAGACCGGCTTGCAATGTCCTTCATCAGTTCTTCACGGCTCTTGGCGTTATGCACGATAAGCCCACGGGCGGCAAATTCGTCGGTAGCCTGTTCCATAAGGTCGATACGGTCGACTATGAAATAGAACTTTGCCACGATGTTTTTCCGTGCAAAGAAATCCGTCAGACTGCGAACGCTGTAATAGGCAAGAGCTGTTTTTCCGCTACCCTGTGTATGCCAGATGATACCGCTCTTTATCCCATTGTTTAGGGTGCGACGGATAGCATAAGAGGCGAACATCTGCTGATAGCGCATAATATGCTTTTGCAACGTAGTGCCCTGTGTGCCGTCCTCTAATTCCACCTTGCGCTCAACGTAGGCTATGCCATAACGAAGCAGGAACAGAAAGCGCTCCTTGCTCAGCATGGAGGTTATGATACGGTTGGTAGGGGTGTTGACATCTTTGTTGGTCTGATACTCCTTAAGGTTCTTGATGACTACACAGTTGCGGTGCTTCAATACCTTATATTCGTCTTCATCCGTTATTTCTTGATATGGATAATTGGTAACAAACGTTTTGTTTTCCTCACGGAACACATTAAAGAAAGCCTTGCCCTTGGCAGAGCTACAATAGAATGCACCTTGAATAGGTACACGGCTCTCATTGTCGTATTCCTGATTGTTGGAGAATATCATCAACTGCGTGACGTTGAAGAAGCGGCGAAAACATGTTTTGCTCATTCGTGTATTGATGCGTTCACGCTCAGCCAAGATACCCTCGTGGTTATTTGGTTTCTTTACTTCAATAAAAGCCAATGGCATTCCATTGATGAAACAGGTGATATCAGGACGGAAATTGTCCTCCGTATCTTCGTTTTCACATGTAAACTCTGTGGTGACGTGCCAATCGTTGTTTTCAGGATTGTCAAAGTCAATAAGTTTTATTCCGCTATTGGAAGAAAGCATCTGGTAAAACTCGCGTCCTAAATCATCATTGTTTGCAACGTTTACAATCTTTGAAAACAACAAAGAGACTTCCTGACTTGACAAAGACGGATTCAGACGTTTGACTGCATTCAGAAAAACGTCTATCAATATATTGGTCTTGGTATCATATGCATTGATATTGTCCAAGTAGGTATAGCCCAACTTACATAGATGGAGAGCTGCAGGCACCTGTACCCTGGTATTCTCATTGAAGTTAGAATTTCCCATAAATATAGATTTAGTCAAAGTTAATTATTTCACTTACATTGACATTCAATTGATTTAATTCTTCCATACAGTCAATATGTTGCTTATAATGCAAAATTATAGATTTTTAGTGAGAAACAATATTGCTCAATTCAACCTTTAACAAGATATAACTTTACATGTGACTATGCATCTCAACAATAAAAAATAAGTGAACTTGTTTTGTATTGTCTTCGATTTGCACTAACTTTTGATAAGTTAGGCTGCATCTCAACAATAAAAATAAGTGAACTTATTTTGTAGTGTCTTCGATTTGCACTAACTTTGCAGCCTGTAAACTCTCAAGTCTATTAATATTCAATCAAATAATAACTAAAACAAACAAAAATGAAACTCAATCGTTTAATTCTCGCGGCTGTGGCGGCACTCTTCGTACAGAGCAGCTACGCACAGCAGCCGTACGGCGGTTGTTGGCACCCGGACGACATCAAGAACTGGTCGCCGGAGACTGACAAGGACGCTAAGTTCAACCGTTCACGCGTGCCATTGGCTGAGCGCTTCAAGGAGCCTACGCTGATGAAGGCTAATAGTCAGCAGTACTATGAAGGCCAAATCTGCAACGCTCCTATCCTTTTCCCGACATGTTCTATGTGTCCGTCGCAGGGCGCGTACAACTTCCTCGGCTATCAGCCTACCTACTGGCAGTATATGGACAAGCTCGTTTATTGGGCAGGTTCGGCTTCTGAGGGTATCATCATCCCGCCGCCAGCAGGTTCTATCGACGCTGCTCACCAGAGCGGTGTGAAGGTGCTGGGTCAGGTGTTCTTCCCGCCGTACGCTTTCGGTGGCAATCAGGCATGGGTGCGCCAGATGCTTACCAAGGAGAACGGCGTGTACATCTACGCTAAGAAGCTCTACGAGATTGCTAAGTATATCGGCTTCGATGGTTGGTTCATCAACGAGGAGACCGGCGGCGGTACCGATTCGGAGTGGGTTGGATTCATCAAGGAGTTTAATAAGATTGCGGATGAGAACGGCGATAAACACATGGAGATTCAGTGGTACAACGCTTCTTACTCTCCGAACGTTACAATCCTGAAGTCGCACAAGAATACATCGCAGTTCCTCGAGTACGGCTCACCGGGCGACTATCGCAGCTATGCAAGCCAGCTCGGCTGCACAGAGGCGGAGACCTTCTCTAAGATTTACGGTGGTGTGCAGGTGGCTTCCAGCGGACACACCGGTTTTGAAAGAAATTTGCAAAAAGCAATGCCTACCAGCGGACACGTTGGTTCGCTCGATCTATTCTGCCCCGAGGAGAAGACATGGAAGGACAACGTGCGCAACTTGCTCGGCAAGAACGATACCGGTCCTGACGCATACTACGCTATAACGAAAACTTTCGAGAACGAGATGCAGATGTGGACCAACTATGCCGGCGACCCGACTGTTACTACAGATGAATGGTCAGGCATCTCGGGTCACGTACTCGAGCGTTCGGTTATCAGCTCAATGCCGTTCACTACATCGTTCTGCGTAGGTGTGGGCAAGCACCGCTTCGTAGAAGGTGAGAAGGTGGCTACACAGGACTGGTACCACTCTGGCGTGCAGAGCATCATGCCGACATGGCGCTACTGGATGGAGAACAAGGACGATGCTTCTTTCGAGATCAACTGGGAGGACGCTTGGAACTTCGGCTCGAGCCTTAAGCTGAAGGGCGGCTCTGCGTTCAGCGGCGACCATCTCTGGCGTCTGTACAAGACTAAGCTCGCTGTGAATGGTGGCGGCACATTGCGCCTGGTTTACAAATCGTCGAACACGACAAACGCTTCTGTAGAGGTGAAGCTCTCTACAACAAGCTCTGTAAATCCTGACGTTACACTCTCTGCACCGAAAACCACAACAAAGAACGGTTGGACTGTTGCTGAGTACGACCTCTCTTCGCTCAACGGCAAGACTATCTATATGATTGGTCTTAACGTTAAGGCTAAGTTCACAGTCTACGACTACGAACTCTCGCTCGGCGAACTCTCTGTGCTGCCTGCTAACTATGCTCCGGCACCAGTGGAGGTGAAGAACCTTGCTACGACAAGCACGCTTGGCAACGTGCAGGGCGACGCTCGTCTGACATGGGACTTCGACTATACAGCCGACTTCGACCACTTCGACATCTATAAGGAAAACGAAGACGGCACACGCACAATGGTTGGACAGACTCGCGACGAGGCATTCTACGTTCCGACATTCCAGCGTAAGGACAACGAGGCTTATGTTAAGTTCATCGTTACTCCGGTTATGAAGGACATGCGCCAGCAGAAGGGCAAGAGCATCGTGCTCGACTACCCGCAGGCTACCGCTCCGGTTGTTTCGTTCACTATCAGCAACAGCTATCTGAAGGTGGGCGAGAGCGCTACTATCACAGCTAACGGTACGGGTAATCCGACTGCCTTCAAGTGGACTCTGCCCGAGGGTTTGAAACTTGCTGACGGTTCTTCGCTCACCAGCCAGACGATAAAGGTTGTTGCGCAGAAGGTGGGCAAGCAGCGTGTAACTGTTGATGTTACAAACGCCATCGGCACATCTACTACTTCAAGCAATATCCTCGACGTAATGACCGAGGAGGAATACAAGAAGATTTACAACGTGGTTTACCAGAAGAAGGTGCTCGGCTACAGTGGCTCTACCAACTATAAGGAGGTGCCGGATAAGATTATCGACGGCGAGACCAATCCTACTTCCGCATCGGACAAGTGGTGCAACGTAAGTGCTGACAACTGGGTTACATTCGACCTCCAGAGCGTTTACCGCATCTATAGCTTCAAGATTTTCGATGGCAACGCAGGTCCAGAATCAGGCGTAGACCAGATTGACTCTTACCAGATCCTCCTCTCCGAGGATAACGAGCACTGGACAACAGTTGTTGATACCTACAACCGCCAAAAAGAGAGCATCAAGACCGACTACATCGCTCCGATGCGTGCACGCTACGTGAAGCTCGTTCCGCACGTCAACGGCATCCTCCGCATCTGGGAGTTTGAGGTTTATGGCAAGAAGGACAACAGCATGAAGCTCTCTACATTGACAAACAATGTCACTATGAACGCTGGTGAGTCGTATAATATCAATGTGACTTACGATTTGGGCGAGGGAGCTACTAAGGCTGATAAGTTCGAGTGTGTTGCTACAAGCAAGAACGGCAACGTGACCATCGGCACAATCAAGGAGAACGTGAAGAAGAACACGTTCGTCATTCCTGTAACTGCTAAGCAGCGCATGGGCGACGATGTCGTTACTATCCGCGTCGTGAATGGTGACGACTACGAGGAGATTGCTGTACAGGTTGAGGTTGACGCTACTACACAGCCTAACGTGCTCAAGGGCAAGACGGCTGAGGTGCGCCACTATGAGAACGACTACTCTTTCGAGGCAGCTTTCAAGAAGTATGATGTCAGTGGTCTGACCGACGGCAACAAGGCAGACGAGGCTCTCACCGATATCGAGGCACCTTCTACCCACCGCGACGACGTATGGGTGATCTTCACCGCTCCGGAAGGCAAGCAGTGGGACCTTGCAAAGGTTGTTGTGAACATCCCGAACGAGAACTACGCAGAGAACGACAACAACGAGAAGAACTACGTCAACAAGGACGTGAAGATTGCAGTGGGCGATGACCTCACACGCATGAACACAGTGAAGACTTTCTCTGGCTTGAAGAATGTTTCTGAGCTCAGCTACATCTTCCCTGAGAGCGTTAAGACAAAGTATCTCGCAGTAATCTGCAACCTCTACGTTTACTCTTATCCGTCAATGGCTGAGGTTTCTGCTTACGAGCAGTTCGCAGACCCGACTGCCATCAACAACGCTACCGTACAGAACGCGGTTAAGGGTATCTACACCGTGAACGGCACCAAACTCAACGCTCTGCAGAAGGGCTTGAACATCGTGAAGTTCGCTGACGGCACTGTGCAGAAAGTGCTCGTTAAGTAAATTATTAATTAGTAATTATTAATTATTGATTAGTAATTATAAATCGGTTACGGCTATCGGAAGTGTAAAAGCTTCCCGATAGCCGTTTTTCGTATCCTTAAATGTAAAAAATACAACACAAACGCAAATTAGTCTGGCAAATGCTTGGTGGGTTGACTTTAATGATATATATTTGCAAACAAATTGTTAAAGTGAAATTATTACAACCGCTAAAAGCCATCATAACATGAGTAAAGACAATGTATTATACAGAGTGTACCACTTCTATGTTGAAGGTTTTCGCAGTATGACTCTTGGCAAGGTCTTGTGGACAGTTATCCTCATAAAACTGTTTGTTATATTCTTTGTGCTGAAGCTGTTCTTCTTCCCCAACGTGCTTGACCAGAAGTCGAATGGCGACAAAGCATCATATGTTGCAGGGGAGTTGACGGGCGATAGGGTGGACAGATAGCCACTTGCATCGGTCGACGCAGATGTCCGCATCGGTCGACGCAGATGATAGATGTATAAGTTCTGTAGCCCGAAAGAAACTAAATATAAACCTAATCAATAATAAAAAGACATCAAAAAATGACACATCTCTTGACTGTAGACCCTACACTTATCGACTGGTCGCGTGCGCAGTTCGCACTCACAGCCATATATCATTGGCTGTTCGTACCGCTCACACTGGGTCTTGCCCTCATCATGGGCATTATGGAAACGTGCTATTATCGCACTGGTAAGCAATTATGGAAGGATACCGCCATCTTCTGGCAGCGACTGTTCGGCGTGAACTTCGCCATGGGCGTTGCTACGGGCATCATCCTCGAGTTCGAGTTCGGCACCAACTGGAGCAACTACTCGTGGTTCGTGGGCGACATCTTCGGCGCACCACTCGCCATTGAGGGCATCGTGGCGTTCTTCATGGAGAGCACCTTTGTCGCCGTGATGTACTTCGGCTGGCAGAAGGTGTCGCGTGGTTTCCACTTAGCATCGACGTGGCTCACCGGACTCGGCGCAACTATCTCCGCTTGGTGGATCTTGGTGGCTAATGCGTGGATGCAGTACCCCGTGGGCTGCGAGTTCAATCCTGACACCGTGCGCAACGAGATGACGAGCTTCATGGATGTAGCGCTCTCACCGTTCGCCGTGGATAAGTTCTTCCATACCGTGACCTCTACGTGGGTGGTAGGTGCAGTGTTCGTGTGCGCCGTGAGCGGCTGGTATCTGCTGAAGCGTCGCGAGCAGGAGATGGCGCGCCAGAGCATAAAGATAGCAAGCATCGTGGGCATTGTGGCTTCGGTGCTTACTATGGCGACGGGCGACTTCTCTGCCGTGAAGGTAGCTGAGAAACAGCCTATGAAGCTCGCTGCTATGGAGGCTCTGTACGACGGAGGCGAGGGCGTCGCGCTCACAGCGGTTGCAGCGGTCAATCCGTTCGAGCAGCCCGACTATGCTAAGGGCGGGGAGGCTCCGCTGCGCATCGCCATCCCGAACGGACTCTCGCTGCTTGCTACGCACAAGGCGGACGGATATGTACCTGGCGTGAACGACCTGCTCAACGGCTACACACGTGCTGACGGCACGCGCGAGCTCTCGGCTGAGGAGAAGATTGAGCGCGGACGCAAGGCGATTGCTGCGCTTGCCGAATACCGCAAGCTGAAGGCTGCTGATGCCAACGACGCGCGCTTGCCAGAACTTGCTGAGCAGCTGAAGCAGGACATGCCCTATTTCGGCTATGGCTACATCAAGGATCGTGCAGAGTTGGTGCCGTATATCCCCATCAACTTCTACGCCTTCCGTGTGATGGTAGGCGTGGGCACGCTGCTGATGCTTTTCTTCCTCGTCATCGGCCACATAGCATGGCGCAAGGATATCACCTCGAAGTATCGCTGGCTCTACGTGGCAGCACTGGTTATGCTTCCGCTCACGTACCTGGCGAGCGAAGCCGGATGGATAGTAGCCGAGCTGGGCAGACAGCCGTGGGCTATTCAGGACATGCTGCCAACGGTGGCTGCAGTTTCCGATATCAAGTCGGGCAGTGTGGCGTTCACGTTCTTCCTCTTCCTTGTGCTCTTCACGGTGCTGCTGGTGGCAGAGGTGAGCATCATGTGCCGTGTGATACGCAACTATAACGCCGGGAAGTCTCAGGCTTCAACAGACAACACTTATGTTTAACTATTCATATAACACATTCTTATGACATACGAATTTTTGCAACAATACTGGTGGTTCATCGTCTCGCTGCTCGGGGCGTTGCTCGTGTTCCTGCTCTTTGTGCAGGGCGCTAACTCTATGGTGCATAGCATAGGCAGAACGGAAGATGGGCAGCGCAAGGTGCTCGAGTCGACCGGCAGAAAGTGGGAGATAACGTTCACAACGCTCGTCACCTTCGGCGGAGCCTTTTTCGCCTCGTTCCCGTTGTTCTACAGTACGAGCTTCGGCGGAGCGTATTGGCTCTGGATGATAATCCTCTTCTCGTTCGTGCTGCAAGCCGTGAGCTACGAGTTTCAGCTGAAGAAGGGCAATCTGCTCGGCACACGCACCTATCGTTGGTTCCTCGTGCTGAACGGCATCGTGGGTCCGTTGTTGCTCGGCGGAGCTGTGGCTACGTTCTTCGACGGTTCCAACTTCCTCGTAGAGAAGGCATCGCTGACGGATATCGGTGCGCCCGTTATCAGCCGTTGGGCTAACGCTTCGGCAGGACTCGACGCGCTGCTCGACCCGTGGAATCTCGTGTTCGGACTCGCCGTGATGTTCCTTGCACGTATGCTCGGCGCACTGTACATAATAAATAATGTGGAGGATGAGGACATCCGTTCGCGTGCCAGTGTGCGCCTTGTCGGCAGCACCATGCCGTTCCTTGTGTTCTTCCTCGCTTTCTTTGTGCGTCTGTTGCTGAAGGACGGTTACGCTGTGGATGCGCAGGGGGTGGTGTTCATGGAGCCTCTGAAGTATCTGCACAACTTCCTCGCCATGCCGCTGTTGGCGGTGCTTACGCTTGTGGGCGTGGTGTTGCTGTTGTATGGAGTAGGGCGCACCATTTTCAGCAATTCCTACGTGAAGGGTATCTGGCCGGCAGGCATCGGTGTGGTCATTGTAGTGCTCTCGCTTCTGCTCATTGCCGGTCTTGGTGGCACTGCCTATTATCCCTCTAACGCCGATCTGCAAAGCTCGCTCACCATCGCCAACAGTTGCAGTAGCGAGTTTACCCTGCGCACCATGTTCTATGTGTCGCTTCTCGTGCCATTCGTGTTCGCGTATATTGCATACGTATGGCGTGTGATGGACAGAAAGTAATATTAGGAGGGAGGTGTGTCAAAACTCCCTTATTCTAAAAAAATCACAAAGCCCTGACTTTCA